>Ga0207089_1063_pt1 | contig 25408 bp, 29 predicted proteins | sample Alteio_BWMinHeat_49_FD_153571 | JGI IMG/M metagenome (GOLD analysis project Ga0207089, IMG submission 153571) | Enriched cells from forest soil in Barre Woods Harvard Forest LTER site, Petersham, Massachusetts, United States -... | ecosystem: Environmental > Terrestrial > Soil > Temperate forest >...
AAATGATGGCGGAGCCTTTACGGTTATCAAATCATCCAAATTTACCCTGACACCTAGCTTTTCAAGATGTGATATCATCTCTTTATCTCCTTGTGGAAGATCATCAACTGAAGCAGAAATTGTCATTTTATTCCCAATTAGTATTGCTGCAGAAAGTAACAATGCCATACTTGAAAAATCAGAAGGCACTGTAAAATCTGTTGGCTTGTATTGTTGTTTTGAAATGCTGTATTTTTTGTAAGGATCTATGGTATCTACACTAACGCCAAATCTTTTCATCGTAGATATGGTAGCATCAAGATATGGTTTTGATACAAGATTTCCTTCTATGTTCAACTTGACACCTTTTTCTGTTTTTGGCGATGCAATCATTAACGCAGATATGAACTGACTTGAAACTGAACCTGAAATTGATACTTCGCTGCCATGGATTTTTCCCTTTACAGTTATCGGGGGCGTGCCGTCTGTTGAAGTGCACTCTGCTCCAAGGTCTTCTAACGCATCAAGCAATATCTGCATTGGTCTTTTTCTAAGACTTGAATCTCCAGTTAGTGTTGTTTTGGTATCTAAAAGCGATGCTATTGCAGCAGAAATCCTGATTGTTGTTCCTGAATTTGATGCGTCAATTTCATTACTTTGCAGTCTCAAATCCCCGGAACCTTCTATTGTTAAACTAGCACCATCTTCTTTTATTATTGCTCCAAATGTTTTACATGCATTAATTGTTGCAATGGTATCCCTTGAGAGCAACACATTTCTAATCTGACTTTTTCCTTTTGCAAGTGATGCTAAAAATATGGCTCGGTGTGTATAGCTCTTGTTTGGAGGACAGACTATGTTCCCGTCAAGTCGTGCTTTATCAATTTTACATTTCATAGACTTCGGCCTTTTTGTTGTTGATGTTAGAAATTATTGTTGTGCCTTCCATAGAAGAAAATACTTTTTTGACATTTGAAACATTTTCTTTTTTTGCAATTGCCGCAATAGATGGCCCGTTGCCAGAAACTGAAGCTGCAAGAGCTCCGTTTTCTACAAGATCTGTAAGAACTCTGGGATCAGAATTTAGTATGGTGGATGTTGCAAGGCCGTTTAACATCATTGCGTTCCAATAATCCGAATTGCTTGCAAGTGTCCATGCCTGAGAAAATACTCCTTCAAGAATTTTCAGCTTTTTCACATTACCTCGTTTTCGTGAGCTTGGAATGAATATGACAGCTACCAAGTCATCTGGCGCTTTTTCTGATTTTATTATTTTTAGATTGGTGTTATCTGTGACAACAAAGCCGCCAAAATAACAGGCACACGCGTCATCAAACGCTCCTGTAATGCTCACCTTGGTTTGTATTGATGCCTCTACTCCGTACCTGAGAATTTCCAAGTCTGTTATTTTTGGCTTGAATAGTTTGGCACAAGCCAGTGAAACCACAGACGAAATGGCACTAGAGCTCTTCAACCCGTATCCAGAGGGAATCTCTGATTTTACCAATACTGTAATTTTGTTTTTTTCAAGATCTGCTTTTGGTATGGCCCTTTCCATTACAGATCTTATGAGACGCGAGCTAAGACTGGACTCTTTGTTCTCAAAGTATAATCCAATACCCGGTGTGGCATGAATATCAGCTTCTACATTAAGTGAAACCCCAAGGGTTGCGCCTTTGCCAGTTGCTATTGCGTTTACTATCGAAACTGCACCGTGCATGATTGCTTTTGCTATTGGCATCTCAAAATCTCCCCAACAATGTTAGCTTCATTGCTTGATATGGTGCTTCTCGTCCAGTCCAAATCATAAAAGAACGCATTGCCTGACCAAGAAGCATTTCCCATCCATATATGATAGTCGCACCTTGTTTTTTTGACTGTTCAATTAATTCAGTTTCTACTGGCATGTATACGATGTCATAAACTATCGAATCCTTTGTTATTGATCTTGTTGAAATGGGACATGCGTTTCCTTTTAGACCCATTGACGTTGCATTTACAATAAACTTGTATTTTCCTGCAATGTTTCCAGCATTGGATAGATCAGAATAATCTGATTCCACTCCCAGGCTGTTTGCAAATTTGATCAGCTCATCCGCTCTTTCCTTTGTTCTATTTGCAATGGTAATCTTGCGAACTTTTTCTTTAGAAAACCCAACTACAATAGCTCTAGCTGCTCCTCCTGCACCAACAAGTAAAACATCAGAATCCTTGCAGTCTATTTTTCTTTTTTTTATGGGATCTAAAAATCCGCCCATGTCTGTGTTGTATCCTTTAAGAGAATTGTTATTGTTGACAACCGTATTTGTTGCACCGATTGTTTTACAGTTCTCGTCCATTTGATCAAGAAACTTCATCATATCCACTTTATGGGGTATGGTTACATTAAATCCAGAAATCTGAATTTTTTTTAATGCTTCTATTCCAGATACTAATTCCCCTTTAGGAATTCTATATGCAATATACGTACAATCTATTCCTAAAAACCCAAAAGCTGCATTATGAATAGCTGGTGAAAGCGAGTGGTCTATTGGATCCCCTATGACTGCAAAAGTTTTAGTCATTGTTTCAGCTCAAAAATTGATTTGATTTCATCTAGACTGAACTGACCTGGAGCTATTGGCTTGCCAAGTGAGACATATGTGTAAGGGCTGCCTAGCTGTGTGCAGAGAATTCTTGACATGCGACCATAGTCTCCCATGGCAAAGGCGATGAGGTTGGTATTATGAAATTTGTAAAGTGACAATATGCATAGTGTGTCTTTTATTGATCTTGCAGTAGTTACAATCTTTATATTTTTTGAAAACCTTGTCATCTTTTTTCTCATTGATTTTAAGAAACTGATGTTTGGTGTTTTTGCAAAATCATGCCACGATATTAACAAATTTGTTTTTGTTTTTTTCAAATACTGCTGTAGGGTCTTGTTTTTTCGTATGGTGTTGTATTCCACATCTAGCAGATATGGATTATACTCTGCTATCAATTTAAGAATAGAAATTCTGTTTTTTTCATTACTAGAAAACTTGCCTCCCTCTGATCTTGGTCTTAAAGTACAGATGCATCTGTTAAGGTGTTTTTTTATTAAATTCAGAGCTATTGGAATTTTATTTGGTTCCATAAAATCAAATCTTATTTCTATATAATCAGATCTTTTCAGCGAAGATTGTAACAACTTGTTTAATTTTGTGGGACTAGGTTCTGCTAATGTGACACATGTCTTGTATGCCATATTTTTGGTTGTTATATTGTGAAATTAAGCCTTTGTTCAAATAAAAGATTATGAATAAATCTATGGCTACGTAGACGAATTATTTTGAGAAAAATAAAATCCGAATTTTTTTGATATAATCACAGCACCAATTATTGATGTTGCTATTATCATCCCTGCCAAAGGTCCAAACTCTGGTACTGGCGGACCTACTTTGGATGTCCCAATTTGAGTCGAGTTTTCATTTGGAGCAACATAAAACGTATCAGCTGATGTCTCAAAATAGTTTTGATCTTGGTTAAAGTCTTGAGGCTTGCTTGTGAGAAGTAGAGTATATTCTCGTCCATCATTTAAAAAGAAAATTAGGTGCTCGTTTTGAATATTGGTAGTGTCGTTTGGATATTGTGATAAAGACACTGCTTTGATTATGATTCCATCCTGGTATCTTTGCAAGCCTAATTGTAAAACCTTAGTTTGAGAATCTGTTCCATTGTATGATAATTCATTTGAAATTTCCGATAAAATATCTCTATCAGAAAATGTTCCTAACACAGAGACTACTTGTTGTGATATTGGTTTATAAAAAATTGCGAGGGTTGCAAGTCCGGTATGATTATGATTTGAAAATATCACTAGTGCCTTACTTGGTATGCTTGTGGGAACATTTAGTAGAGTCCAATTTTGTGGTGGCGATAATGAAAAGTTCTTTGTTTTATCATGGAATGTATTTGATTGATCATACATGAGCGTTTTTGAAAACATGGGGATTTGTTTGGTAGAATTTGAATCAGCAAAAGCACTGGTATAAAGATATGACATACTAATTACAAGAAATAACAATAAGAGGCAGAAGATTTTTGTCAATACTCTAGGTAAAATAATATCCGGTTATTAAATGAAATTAGATTAAACAGAAAGAACATCTGATCTTTATTCAAATATTAAAAAGAAAGATACACCAATTTTTAGGATGTAACAGTTATTCTTAATTCGTCAGTCAAGAACCTGATAGATTTGAACATTTCTTTAATCGAAGTACTAATCTCATGCACGTCCTGACCGCTACCGCTAAACGAATCCATTGTATTTTTAGCAGATTTAACCAATCCTTTGGCTTCGGTTATGACACCGATATCTTCTAGATGTTTTAGCGTGTCCTGTACCTTTGTTGTTATATCATTCATGTTTTCTGAAATCAGGCGAAAATTTTCTATGTTCTTAACCATCTCAGGTGTTTTGAGAACTTCGATGATTCCCTTGACAATCTTTGCAGTATCCATGATGTTGCCAATGGATTCTTGCACGCCAGGTGATCTAATCTGGTGTATTATTTCTACTGCTCCAGAAACAGTTTCTTTTATCTCTTTTAGCTTGCTAGTCTTTTCTCCATCTGCCATTCTTATCCTACTCCTAGAAACAAACCGCAGAGAAAGACTTTGACCATAACAAACATGTCTTCTTTGCCCTCCACGAACTTCATGATGTGAAGTGCGTGTTCTAGACATCTTGCTAGTATGGCCGAGTTCTCTACAATGTCTCTGATTGACGGTATCGTTATCATGTGTATACTTGGTAGAAAAATTATATATCGATTCAAGACGGTTTTGCAACAAAAATGTTGATTCAATCATATCTAAATCTGAAATATGCTAACTGCAGATCTTTGGAAACCTTTCCAGTATACGATCAAAACATTAAAGGTACATTTTTGTGACCTTTTCCAAATATTAAATAGCAAAGTAATTCATGATTGTCATGTGGAAATCAAATTCTATCATTAATGCTGATTCCAAAGATCTTTCTAAAATAGGCAAAAACAAAGTCACACTTACTGTTACCTCACCACCATATCATAATGCGATTAACTATACTGAACATACCACTTCTAAAATGTGGTATAGAGGGACAGTTGGAGGAACGCTTGAAGATTGGCTTGATGAGATGAAAACGGTTTTTTCTCAAGTATACCAAGTCACAAAACCTGGTGGTTTTTGTTGTATAGTAATAGGAAACGAGATAATTGAGGAAAAAATCAAACTCCCCCTGCCTGCTTTGTTGCTAACTGAATTAACAAAAACAGAGATTGGCTGGAAGTTTTTTGAAGAAATAATTTGGAACAAGGTGACAGGCGGAAAAAAAAGATTCAGGGTTACTGTACAGCATCCATACCCAACATATTATTATCCAAACATCATGCATGAGCAAATAATCATTCTAAGAAAGACTCCATTTCATAACGTCAAGGACAAAAAAAGCAAATTAACAATTAATGATATCATGAAAAAAGAAATTGCAAATTCCATATGGCATATAGCTCCAATGCCTCCAAGCTACAGGAAATTTCATCCAGCGGCATTTCCAGAAGAAATCCCATATAGGCTGATTCAGCTTTATAGTAATGTCGGGGATCTAATACTTGATCCATTTGCTGGAAGTGGTCAGACAACAAAGATGGCCAGATTTCTTAAACGAAAATACATTGGGGTTGACAAATCTGAAAAATATGTAAAGATAGCAAAAAAACGAACTGCTGAACAGCCCTCTCTAAGGAAGATGCAGCTTGTTCCGTATTGGAAAAATCCCGAGCCTTTGAATATATGACGAAATAAATTCGCAAAGGTTATCTACTAAGTTTTGAAAATAATGTTGATGGTTACATCAAACAGCAAGTCTTATTTCAGAACCGTCGAAGCTAGCCACAGAAAGCATGCTAGTGCTATCAAAAAAGCAAGATCAAAACAAGGTCTAATGAATCTGTACTGGAGGCATAAGCGTGAGCACGAACAGCTTCTCAAACGCCACTTGCGAGAAGAGATGGCTGAGATAAACCGATTAAAAAAGAAAATAAAATAACTCTTTTTTCTTTTTCTGTAATTATTTTTCTACTATATATTCGTCGTCTACTTCCATTCCAAAGTGTCTGCCAGTTGCTATTTTGGCATGAGCCAAAACGATATCTCCTTTTTTGAGATGAGTCACTGAAATCAAATGTCCATTTGGTTTTACAAATCTGATTGTTTCTGCATTTTGTGCTATGATTCCGCCAATTTCATCGCCGATTTGAGCTTTGATCATAAGCATTGGCCTGCTTTCAATTTTAGAGCGACCAACAGTTGCCCTTCTAGCCCTTCCATGTGAATCCAAAACCAACACCTCAGAACCCGTCTCTAGCTCTGACAAGTATTTTGTGGTGCCGTCTGGTGAAAGTGTATAGCAGTGAACAGCACCTGCATTTACTCTAAATGGTCTTGGGGATGTAAATGATGAACCAACTGATTCGTTGTGAACTAAAAACAAAAAGTTTGATCTGCTTCCAATTAGCATTCCCTCTCCGCGTCTAAGCATAGATGCAGTATCTACACAAACTCTCTCGCCGTTTCCAACTTCTTTAATTTCAAGTATCTTGGCAGGTTTTAGCTCAAAACTTTTTGTTCCAAGATATACGAGCACTTCTCTTACCTCATTAATGGAGTCTGTTGAAAATACTACGCCATCTACACCGATTTCTAAAATAGAAAACATCTTTCTTACTTCGTCTGGATTTCTTGCAGTTGCAAACACCTTGGTGTGAAGTTTGTGCAATTTGGCTATGATGTTTTCAAGTGGAATTATTTTCCAATCAGTAACATCTACTATGACAAAATCCAGTCCCATCTTTGCAAATTTTAGTATGTTTTCAATGTCGCGATTTGATAGGACCTTGAATCTCATGCCGATTTTTTTGCCCTTGGATTTGGTCGGCTTGTCCACTATGATATATCTTGCACTCTGAGAGGTGTATAGTGTTGATAGTTTGGTCTTCATTCCTCTTATGCTCTGCGGGTCTACATTTACTATTTTGATTCCTTCGCTCTCAATTTCAGCAAGAAATTTGCCAAGCTGCCCCCTTGATACTTTTGGGGAAATTATTAATTCCCTATTTTTCGTCAAGATGTTTTGCAGCTTCCTTCGCAGTCTCTTTTCTAAATATTATGCCAGCTAGTGCATGAGTCATCTTGCCTGGGTTTTTGTGCTCGAAAATATTTCTGCCATATGTTACTCCCTTGGCACCTGCTTTCATTGCATCTTCTGTCATTTCTAATATGTCTAGGTCGGTTTTTGCTTTTGGCCCACCAGCTATAACTATTGGAACTGGAGTACTTTTTACAATTTTTGCAAATGAATCCACGTCACCAGTGTACAATGTCTTGACAATGTCTGCACCAAGCTCTGCCCCAATTCTTGCAACATGGCCTACAATTGCAGGATCGTGCGGATTTTTGATGTTCTCTCCTCTAGGATACATCATTGCCAATAGCGGCATGCTCCATTTGTGACAATCATCTGCAATTCTTCCAAGCTGTTCAATCATTTCAGGCTCTTCTTTTCCGCCAATGTTGATGTGAAGAGAAACTCCGTCTGCACCAAGTCTGAGTGCTTCTTCAACAGATCCAGTCAACATCTTTCTGTTTGGTGAAGTTGAAAGTGATGTGCTGCCTGAATAATGTACCAGTAATCCCACTTTGGGTGGTTTTGGAAATGTCTTAAGAATTCCTTTGTTTACTATGACAGATGTTAATCCAAAATGCTGGCAATCATAAACTAATGAATGAGGATCTTCAATTCCCTTTAGGGGACCACTTGAAATTCCGTGGTCCATTGGAATACAAAGCATCTTTCCTGCCCGTAAAATCCGATTCATTCGGAGTTGGTGGCCTGTGACCATTGGAGTTTATCCTCGTCGTGCCCTACTTAAAAATACCGGGTATGATTTTGCTGTCAAGAATTAAATAAGATGAAACAAACCCAAAAACAAATTGAGTCAGGTTACAAAAGAGCTTTATAGTTCTGAAATTGGAGACATTTTAGAAAATTCGCTAAATGGAATTAGACCTGGACTGGATGATTGTATGAGATTGCTAGAATCAAACGATGTTCATCTTATTGGTCTGGTGGCTGGACATCTTACCAGAAAAAAATTTGGAAAAAAGGTCTCGTTTGTAAACAACATGATACTAAACTATACTAATGTATGTATAACTGACTGCAAGTTTTGTGCATTTTACAGGCCGCCAGGACACGAGGAGTCCTATACCGTTTCACTTGAAGAAATTGAATCACGAATAAAGACAGCGTCTGAGATGTTTGGGATTACTCAGGTATTGATTCAAGGAGGACATAATCCAAAACTTCGAATTGAATACTATGAAGATGCATTTAAAATGATGAGGGAAAAATTTCCCAAAATTGGCATACATGGACTATCCGCATCAGAAATTGACATGATATCTAGGATAGAAAAAATCAGTACAAAAGAAGTTCTTTCAAGATTAAAAGAATCTGGATTGCAATCAGTACCTGGTGCAGGCGCAGAGATTTTAGTAGACGCTGTCAAAGACATAATCAGTCCAAAAAAAATCTCTTCTGAGCAGTGGTTGAAAATAATGGAGGAAGCTCACACCATGGGACTGCCGGCATCTGCAACAATGATGTATGGACATGTAGAATCTGTAAGGGACATTGCAGAACACTTTATCAAAATTGCAAAGCTTCAAGAAAAAACAGGAGGCTTTATGGCCTTTATTCCTTGGAGCTTTGAGCCAAACAATACTCTTATGCAAAAAGAAGAGACTGTAAAATATTCTGCAGGCGGTTCACAACTGTTAAAGATGATAGCAATATCAAGAATCATGTATGATGGATTGATCCCACACATACAATCCTCATGGCTTACAAATGGCATAGGTATGGCACAAATTGCACTACAATATGGTGCTGATGACTTTGGGGGAACATTGCTTGGAGAAGAAGTTGTCTCATGTACAGGTTCCCGCTCTACTGAGCTTACCTCAAATAAAATAATACATGCAGTAAAACAAATTGGATATCAGGTAGAAGAGAGAGACAATTTCTATAATACAGTCCAGATGCACTAAATTCCGTAACTAGACCACTTGGCGTCAACTATGTTTTTTGTATCCTCATCAACTAAGACCAATTCCTGAATCTCTCTTTGATATCCTTCTTCTTTGGTCTTTTGTGTTGCATCAATACCAAGCTTTGATCCAAGATTTACTAGTGGTGATGCAGGATCCAAAGTGTCAGTAGGTGTGTTGTTTATTATGATAACATCTCGTGCGGCATCAGATCTTGTGGTAATTGCCCATATGACATCATTCATGTCATGCACGTTGACGTCTTCATCTACGACGACAAAAATTTTTGTTAATGCAAGCTGACCAAGACCCCATAACCCCATCATAACTTTTTTTGCCTGACCTGGATATCTTTTCTTAATAGAAATGATAGCCATTCCCTGGAACCATCCGGCAGCTGGCATGGAAAAATCAACAACTTCGGGTTGGAACATTTTTATCAAAGGCAGAAACGAGCGCTCTATTACTTTACCAATAAATGCATCTTCTAGAATTGGCTTGCCAACAACTGTGGTAAGATAGATTGGTTTTTGTCGTCGCATTATTCCAGTCAGAGTAAATACGGGATATGGCTCTGGCGGGGTATAGTATCCTGTGTGATCACCAAACGGTCCTTCCATTCTGATATCTGACGGATCAACATATCCTTCTAGTACCAGTTCTGCGTTTGCAGGAACTTCAAGATCAACTGTCTTGCATTTTACTGTCTTGATTCCAGTCTTTCTTGTTATTCCGGCAAAAAGATATTTGTCTAGCCCCTCGGGGACGGGGGCAACGGCAGAAAATACTGTTGCTGGGTCTGCACCAATTATTACGGCCACTTCAATTTTATTTCCAGCATCTTTTTTGATGTCATAGTGATGTGCTCCCCTCTTGTGCTTTTGCCAATGCATGAGAGCATGGGTGCTGTCAAGTATTTGCATTCTGTATACTCCTAGATTTCTGACATCGGTATCGGGATGTTTTGTAGCAATAAGACCAAAAGTGATGAATCTTTCAGCATCTTTGTGCCATGTTTTTAAAATTGGAATCTTGTCAAACGAAGGCGAATCTTCAAAAATTTCTGTCACAGGTCCACTTTTTTGCAGCTTGGGTGCAATGTCTGTCATCTTTGATAGTTCTGGTAATTTTTTTATTTTTTCAAAAATTCCAGTTGGAATTTCCATCTTTGTCATATCCACAATTCTCTGACCAATTTGAGCAAAATCGTCAGTCTCTAATCCAATCTCCAATCTTTTTAGTGAACCAAAAGCATTTCCCAAAACTGGCATGTCATAATTTTTTACATTTTCAAAATAAAGTGCTGGACCGTTTGAATACATCGTTCTTCTTAAAATCTCGGCGATCTCTAAATTGGCATCAACCTGTGTTTTTATCCGCCTTAGCTCGCCTACCTTTTCCAGCTTTTCTACAAACTCGCCAAGATCTTCTATTGCCACAACACTACTGAATTTGTATATTGTATAAGCTTAACTGGATTTTTACACAGCTATTAGAGAAAAGATTTAACAAAAGGAATTTAATTGTCTATCAAGGAAACTCGTCAACGTGACTGATCAAAAATGCGCCGTTTGTAATGGGCAGGGTAAGATTGCACTTTTAGATACACCATGTTCCTTTTGCAACGGCACTGGGGAATATACAAAAAGCGCTGAAAGTTATCTAAAGTCACATATTTGTCAGTGCATCTTTTTGGATAGGGTTACATGTCCGCTCTGTGGAAAAAAATGTCACCACGATACTCCTAACAAACCAAAAATTTTGCTTGGGCCTGTCTAGCCTATTGGGGGCAGTTCAGTTTTCTTGTCATGGCCACCAGATCCAAATTTGCAGTAAAAGCATTGGTCTGACTGCATGTATTTGAGCTGCTCAATTTGTATTGCGCCAATTTTAAGAGCTATTTTGGTAAGCATTCTGTATTTGAAAGGCATTGCAGGAACTACTTCTTTTAGATATACTTTGTAGTGGTCAGGGCAAAACTTGAGTGTGATCTTACCAACTTCTTTACTTGTTTGACTTACGGTCCTCGCTACATTGATCTGCTCTCTTATGTATTCATGTTTAGGGCAAGGACAGTTCCTACCGCCTGGGTGCTTATAGGCAGGTGTGTTCTTCCAGTCAAACCCAGGATACTCTCTTTCAAAATCGTCCAACAGAGAACAAATCCTGTGCGCTTCTTATAAAACTTCTATAAATAATCACGTTTGCACCTGATCAAAATCTAAATAAACTACATTTGCATGACCAAATAGCACATGTCAAAAGAAATCAAACCAAAAAAACCACGATCTTCTACTAAAAAATCTACTTCCGAACTTGAAGCAAAAATAGCTGAACTTGAAGCAAAGCTTGGCCAATTATCATCTCAGGTAAGACCCGCAGAACAGCATGCAAAAACAGCACCACCTCCAGCACCAAAACCAAGACCGGCAGCTTCAGGTCCTACTCATGGAACATTACCCGCAGGAATGGCTCCTCCACCAAAACCAAAAGAGGAACCAAAACCATCTACATCATCAGCATCATCTGGCGAAGTTGCACCAGCATATGCAACAACCAGCTCTACAGGTTATACTGGAAACAAATACTATGCAACAAGAGCAAGATTGTCATATCATCCTCCAGATAAACAATACAAGGGCGAACCTACAGTCCAAACATCGACATCACGACCATCTCCAGAACCACAGTACACTTACCAAGAAACCTCAAGTTCACAACAAAAATCAAAACCATCGTCATCAACATGGAAAGCAAAAGGTGCACAGGCCGCAGAAGAGTATACTCCACAAACACAGCCTGCAAGACATGAAGAGACAAGGCCAGCACCACCTCCGGCACCAAAACCAAGACCGGCAGCTTCAGGTCCTACTCATGGAACATTGCCAGCAGGAATGGCTCCTCCACCAAAACCAACAGTAGCTGAAATAGTAAAACAAGTTTCATCAACTGAACAAAAATCCGTTGGCGAAGTTGCACCAGCATATGCAACAACCAGCTCTACAGGTTATACTGGAAACAAATACTATGCAACAAGAGCAAGATTGTCATATCATCCTCCAGATAAACAATACAAGGGTGAATCTGTATCATCTCAGACTGTTAAAGTTGCACCAGCACCGCCAAAACCAAAACGCGGTACACTGCCAGCTGGCTGGAAACCCTAAACTAATTTTTAAAAGCCTCTAGGACTTCTTGTGCATGTCCTGCAGGTTTTACTTTTTCAAAGACTCTGAAAATTTTCCCTTTTTCGTTTACCAAAAAAGTTGATCTGTTTACACCCATATATTCACGACCCATGAATTGCTTTTTGCCCCATACGCCGAATTTCTTTGCAACATCTTTCTCAGTATCTGCAAGCAAGATAAATGGCACCTTCATTTTTTCGCCAAATTTCTTGTGAGATTCTTCGTCATCTGGACTTATTCCTAGTATGTCAATATCTGCATTTTTGAATTTCTTATAGTCTTGGGCAAACTCGGCTGCCTCTGTTGTGCATCCTGGAGTAAAGTCCTTTGGGTAAAAATAGACAACATATTTTTTTCCTTTTAAATCTGATTTTTTAACTAGTTTTCCAGTAGCATCCTTTAAGCTAAAATCTGGAACATCATCGCCTTCTGCAAGCATAAGATACGTTTTTTTATTCCCTAATTATTTTTTCTTATTTGGGTGCTACCATGTTAACAGTTCCCTTATTCGAATGTTTTATATGGTAATTCCAAAGGTGATTGACTGATGGTAAATCCACGTGCATGGTTTGCAGAAGCTATCGCAACATATGCTTTGGTTTTCTTTGGACCACTAGCTATCATACTAGCCGCGGTCGCATTTGGAACTGGGCTGTCAATTCAAGCCATAGTTATGATATCTCTGGCACATGGTGCTGCAATTGGTTTGATGGTTTACACATTTGGTCATGTTTCTGGTGCCCACATTAATCCTGCTGTGACAATTTCCATGTTGGTCACAAGAAGAATTGGAATCAAAGATGGCATTGCTTATATTATATTTCAGTTAATTGGTGCAATTGCTGCTGCCGCATCGCTTAAGGCAATTTTGCCAGATCTTGGTGCCAAGGTAAATTTTGGAACACAAGGTGGACCAAGTGAACTTTTAAACCATAGTGTTATCTCTGGTCTTGCCGTTGAAATTATTTTGACATTCTTCTTGGTTACTGTTATTTTCATGACTGCAGTTCACAAAAAAGCACCTGCGGGAATGTATGGTCTTGCCATTGGTGGTATGATATTTTTGATTCACCTAGTTGGTGTTCCATTGACTGGTGCATCAGTAAATCCTGCAAGAACCTTTGGTCCAGCACTCATTTCAGGATACTGGGATTATCACTGGATTTACTGGGCAGGTCCAATTATTGGTGCAATAATAGCTGGTTTGATAATGAATTATGTCTTTGTAAAAAAGGCAGAACAGCAAGCGGCATAAATTTCAAATCCTAAATTATTTGAAATGTATTATAACGGGTCAAATGAAACTTCCAATGGACCCGTTGCACAGCTTGGATAGTGCGGATGCTTGCGGAGCATCAGGTCGTGGGTTCGAGTCCCATCGGGCCCGCTTTTTACTATATCCATCTGGCATGTGAGAGTTTACCAGAACTAAAATTATTTTTGATTATTATTTGATATACAAACTGTTGCTCTTTTCATCATATCCAAGGTCTGCCATGGTAATTACTTTAAAACACATAGTTATTAGATATTCATAGGAGTATATGTTATTGAGAATTCTGACAATAGATGACAACAAGACAATTACTGACATGATTAGCGAATATCTGAATTCTTGCGGACACAATTGTGTAGTTTCAAACGATGGAAGGGAAGGACTGTCTTTGATTTTAAAGCAGCCATTTGACGTTATATTATTAGATCTAACAATGCCAAAATTCTCAGGGTTTGATATTATTGAATCCCTTGTACAGACAGGCAAAATAAAAGGACAAAAAATACTTGTGTTTTCAGCTGACGATGTTAAAGAGGATGAAATAAAAAAATTAAAAGATAAAGGAGTCTACGGATCTATACATAAGACAACTGATATGAATACCATCGAGAAAACAATTCGAAGCATGGCAGACAAATCATCTTGAGCCGCAGTCAGGACATGTAGTCACTGGTGTGTCAAAGAAAGATTCGCATTTGGAGCACATTAAAAATGGGTCTTGTTTGCTCATGTCTTTTCAATAACAATAATACTATTAAGCCGCGCTAACATTTCTGTCAGTTTTTAATACAAATTTGTCAACCTTACATACGAATTTGTTAGTCAGTATTATTGACTAATATAGAAAAATTAGATATTGATTTTTATGTTCTATAACGAATGACCACAATTATGGCAAAACTTGGCATCCGAATTTTTTGATGCGCCACAAGAAGGACAGCCATGTGAACTAGGATTGTATAATGGTATTGTAATGATCTCTGGCTTTGAAATGGTTTGGTTATTTTCAACCAACGTATTTGCATATTTTTCCAACAGAGGTGAATTTGATGAAACGATCTTTGGAGGAATTATATCCTTGGTTGGCTTTGGTGGCTCGTTTCTGATCTGTGGAGTGGCAAAAACGTTTCTTTGTTGAACTTGGACTGTATCTGGTCTTTGTTGTTGAACCTGAATTGTAGCTGGTCTTTGTTGGTAAATTAATGACGGGGCTGTCATTTCTATATCATGAATTCCTTTTGTAGAATGTTCCTTTTCTTCCTTCATTTTTTCAGATGACCCCTCCATAATCTCACTGTAATAGAAGGACACTAGATGCTCCATTGTTTTTTTCAGGCTCAGATCAAGCTTCTCAGAAATCTCTTTTAGCCACATATAGTGTTCCGTGCCTATTGGTACGCTTATAGCCATGGAAGGATAATCTTTTTTGTTCGTATAAGAACTAGGGTGTATCATAGTTGTACAAACAGTCGTATATGACTAATCTAGAATAGTCTCATTCTTGGGAACCATTTTCAGAGATTGGCATTTCTGATTCTTTTTCAGTTATGTGAATTTTCAACCTTTGAGGGTAGCAACTCATGATATTAGTAATATGTCCTCTTTAACAAAAAGCCAAGTGTGTATTTGTTGGTTACAGACTCTAACCTTGAGGTTCAGATTTACTCGAATTTAAAATCATATAAAACCCAATTTAATTGAAAATCAATGTCAAAGAAGGCATCCTGTCTACATTAACAGGTTTTTTCGGATCTCATACCATAACTATTGTCTGAATTATACCATATCATTTAATCACGTCTGTTATAATGACATGCCTAACAATAGGCAGAAAAAATAAAATTTAAAAATAAAAAAGGAAAAGCTCCTTTACACTAGTTTCGTGCAGGGGTGCATGCTTGAATCCAGTATTGCAGTACGCCTTGGTTTAGACCAGTAAACATTTTTGCATTCTCGTTGAATGTATTGATTGCTTGCTGAGTAGCATCAATTGCAGCTAGCACTACTTTATTTTGTACTGCTTGTGCCTTGATGATTTCTTCAGTTACGTCGTTTGCCATCTTTGCCATAGCTGCTGGAACACTTGTGTTTATGCCAGCTTTTGTTGCAAATTCATGATTCATGGAAATGGCTGATTCTGTTGCCTTTTGCCATGCTGCAACGTATGAACGCTGTAGATTTGTTATTGATTGATGGTATTGTGGTATTGATTTTTCTACCTCATCAAAAAATCTGTCTGCGTTATGCTTGTATACTGAGTGGATTTCTTTTGATTCTGTATGGAATTCTTTTGATTCCGATGTTGATTTACTCATATATTCCTATGATTGGTATCAGCATATATACCTATTGGTAATAGTTGGTAATTAAAACCAACAGCCATAAGAGTTGAAACCATGCCTTTGATCCGTTTTTTGTATGATAACAAATGGTAGAATGCGATCAAATCAAAAAATAATGTCTCTATGCCTATTTGTAAATGATAAACATAGAGGTAGCGATGATATTGTTTAGCCGATAAAGTTGGGCTAGAGTCTGTAATCGCTCGGGAGTAAGCTCTGACACTTGTTTTTCGGTATGGTGTTAATTGATTTTAAAGATTAAATGCAAATTATTCTATCTGTGAATCAATTATAATTTAACGTTTTTTGATCGTCTTTCTATGTTGGGTTCATAGTTCTATGAATTATCAGAAAAACCATAGAATACACTTAGATAAAAAGAAACAAAGTAAATCGATGATGATTATTACAAACCATAAAATTTTGTTATTAATTGGGTTTTCAATTATGACTCCTGTTTTTCTTATAAATGCGTATGCCAGTGATCCGAAAAATTACACACCAGGGATAACTTTGATCGCAGGTGTGCCAATTGACCAAATAGATCCAAATTATAAAAATCTACCAATAGACCATACTAAAGATGCGTATGTTGTTTATTTAGATGGAAACAACCTGTCTACAAAACACACATCGGGAAATTCATTGATTGGAGATTCACCATTTGAGAATGTTGTGATTGAAGGGAGTTGTTTGAATTCGTATGATGTTACAGCTGGAACACAAACAAACGATATGTGTCAACAAGATATCTACTTTCCAGTGCAATATTGGACAGAAACACAAATCGGCAAGTTCATAATATTACAATAAGTGTGTCAGATACATTCATTTTAAAAAGGTTGAACGAATCAGAGAACTTTCTCACGTCTGTATCTGTTCTTAATGTATCTGGTATGAAATTGTCCGTGAGATGATATCGACTTTACCAAGTCTTCGAAGATCTTTTTTGGCACGCTAAAGTACTGGTAGATTCCACCATGATGGAATTCTATTTCTAATATTTGGGCTGATTCATCATAGCCAACTGATCTTATATCACTGGATTTGATTCGTATTCTTTCCATACTTTCAAATCTTATGAAAACTATGATAATTAACTAGTGGAATCCAGCGGTCGCGCTAAACTTTTTGGATTTTTGTTGAATTTACTGACTATGTATTGTACTTTATCATCGCCTTCTGGTAAGGGATTGGCACAGTGTCCACATTTTGGCAAAGTAATTACCGCGTCATAATCAATCTCTCCAATGAACCTGTCACACTTGGAACAACGTACTGATTTTTGATCATAAATATTCATTACACTATCTAATACACGCTTCTCTCTAATAAACTGGCGTGATGCAGAATTTACAGTTGTGAAAAATCCAGTCAATTTTATAGGCATTACATCTTCAATACAATAATTGTCTGAAGAAAATAATGCCGATAAAAATGAAAAAGATACAGAGTATTTAGACGAAAGTTATGATGATGAAACCAAAACAGATCAAGTAGAGGAAGATTAGCTAATTTTTCATTCTATTGATGGCAATAACAATCCTTGAAGAATTATTCTTGTTTTGTTTTGTCGGCGTTTGACTTTTCATTTTGAATTGCTTTTTTTGTACTTTCTAGATATGCTATGGTAGTTCCCAAGTTCCCAAATCCCATTGAATTAAGTGATTCTGATGGAACCATAATTATGGTATTGCCTTGTACCTTGATTGATTCGTACAACATGTTGGATTGTCTTAATGCATATGCAACAGGATTATCGGCATACACTTTTGCAGCCTCTAGAAATTTTTGTGCAACTAGAACTTCGGACTCTCCATATGTCACTCTCGCACTTTTTTCACGCTCGGCTTGAGCTTGCATTGACATTGCAGATTCCAACTCTTGTGGTATTATGACCTGGCGAATCTCAACACCGGTTACTTCGACACCCCAGTTACTTGCCTCGCTTTCTATTGTGGTTCTAATATGGGTGTTGATTTCCTCCCTTTTTGAAAGCACATCTTGGAATAATGAAGAACCTATGTTATTACGAAGTGTGGTCTGAGAAACCTGTTGGATCATATTGTTAAAGTTCTCGACATTTAATATGGCATCTTTTGCTCGCTGTTCAATTATTTTGTAACGAAGTATGGCATCAATGGTTACTGGAACATTATCTTTTGTAAGCATCCTTTCTGCTTTGAACTCGCTTACTTTTTCTCTGACATCCACTACGAGAATATTGTCTGCAAAAGGCAGTCTAGTTTGAACACCAGGACCGACCTGTTTGTGATATTTTCCCAGTCTTAGTATTATCGCTCTTTCATATTGTTTGATTATCATAAGAAATGCTGAAACAATAACTATAACCCCTGCAGCTATTGCAAGATAGATTATTGTCTCGTTTTGATAGGAAATACCAATGCTGATACCAATGATTAGAATTAGTATTCCTATTATGACATGAGAACCAGATCCTTTTTGATTTACAAATTTGTGTACAAAATCATATTGTTGATATCCGCTAGACAATTCTTTGTCTTGTACTCCTTTGCGCCGAGTCCAATTCTTGATTCTGCATGCCTTACCTGTCTCATCCAAGTATAAAAATCAATGATCCCCAAAACATGAAAATAAACTAGAAATCAACCATTAAATGCAATGACCTCCATATACAATGTTGTTACAAAATGTTTCCTGTAATGGAATGTTAAGAAATATGGTGGTATTATGGACAAGGTAAAATTTTTTGCAATCTTTATTCCAGTATTAATTGGACTGGCATTTTTATTTAGAATATTAATTCCAATAGCAATTGCAGCAGTTGCTATTTGTATTATAACAATGGTTTTGTTTGGCAAGAAAAATAATATTGAGTTTCTTAGAAAATTTCAATCAAGAGAGCCTACCAAATTTGTCTGCATAGAGTGTGGCTATTACCACAATGAAAATGCCTGCCCAAAATGTGGCTCTAAAATAAAAAAATATTATTCCAAGACATAATGAAAAGAGATATCAGTCAAGGTATGATTTTGAATTTATAATGTCGGACGAGAAAAAGAAGATAAAAACAACACAAGAGGACTATGATAAGGCTCTGGCTTCAGAAGACCCAACTAAAATTACAAAAGAAGAGCAGGAAAGGCTAACTCGTGAAGCAGTAAAGAAATTCAAATCCCTGTCTTGATTTCATGGATTATCAATATGTCATACTAGGAATGGTTTTACTTGGAGGCATGACTGCAGCAGCAATTAATTTGTGGATAAAGCGAAGAAAGGAAAAACAAAGTGACACATCTTTCAATTCAAATCTGAACGAATCTGTGTCTTGAAATCTTCACACTTTTTAGATAATATTACTGCAAGATTAAACAAATCCTTTTTTCTTTTTGAATCTCTAATCATATCATTATACATAACAATCAAACATTAAATGATAAAAAACGAACTTAAAATTATACCGGCATTTTAGCAATAAAATAGAGAATACAAACTAATGAAACTAGTACATTTTATCAAGACAAACTCACAATACATAATTCCTGTCATACTATTTCTGGGATCTTTTTTCATTTATTCGTATAATCTAGAAGGACAGCCTTGGCATGGAGATGAGGTTGTCTATCTTAGCTGGGCTGGAAATTATATCCATTTGATAATGAAGGGTGATTTTTCAAATCCATGTTTAACATCTCTTGATAACTGTCATCTTTTGTATCATATACCTGCATATGGCCTGACCTATAGTCCACTTCGAAATCTTTTGATTGGTTTTCCGATGGATGTGAGAAACGAAGACAATGGATACTTTAACATCTGGGCCTGTTACTGGCAATGCGTCACTCATACCAACCTGCCTACTATTTCAGAATTTACTGCAGGCCGTCTCCTTTCACCACTTTTTGGATCATTGACTATAGTAATTTCATTTTTAATTGGAAAATTCTTTTTTAACAAATATGTAGGCATGATCTTTTCCCTTCTTTTCTTATTTTATGATCTTTGGATATGGTACAGTAGGACCGTGATGACTGAGGTTTACTATGTTTTCTTTAGCATGTTGTCGTTATTGCTTTTACTTTATGCTTTCAAAACTGGACATTTAAAAATTAGATATTTAATTTTAAGTGCCATTACATTTGGTTTGGCTTTTACTTCAAAGATGTTGTCTATAGAATTCTCTGGATTATTTCTTGGCATTATTTTGTTTGGTAGTATGTTCAAAAGAGAGGCTGGTTCTACTTTTGGCAAAAGACACATATCTAAAATCGCTCTGTCTATTTTCCTCTTTGGCATGATAACAGTTTTGTCGTTTTTTTTAACTCTGCCAGGATTTTATGAAAACCCGTTGCACCAAATTGCAGTGACAAAAAGCGATATGGACAATTACAATCGTGATGTTTGGTATATAGGATATCCAACTATTCATGGCATTCAGATTAAAAACATGATAACAGTTTTTCATTATGTTGTGTTTCCAAGCTTCATAGAGAAGCAAATACTTGAACCAAATTCCAACCAGTTTGGAAATCTTAGTCTGACTTCACCTTTGACATATTCAAGTGTTCCATTGAGCGTCTTTTTCTTTGTTGGACTTGGATGTCTCATATACAGAGTCAGAAAATTCAAAAATCATATGCAGGATGGTATAGTTCTAATCTGGTTCATTAGCACTTTTATTTTCACACTTTTGATGGCAAAGGATTTCGCTCTAGAGCGATATTTACTGCCTCTTTTAATTTCAATTCTTTTTATTGCCTCTTATGGATTCTGGAATTTCATCAATGGTATAACATATCACAAAACAAAAATTGCTTTTGTGATATGTTTTGTATTTGCCCATTCTGTGACCGCCTTGCTGGACTGGCAAAAATTTTATTTTTCTCCAAGTACTACATGGACTAACCCTCTTTCTTTTGGAACTCTGCAAGGATCTCTTGATAATCCATTTACATTTGTTGTAAGTGCAATATTTGTAGGATTCCTACTTTTTATGGTGATAATTCGATTTCGAGAAAGAATCCATGAAATGTATAGTAAACTTTAGAACTGATAAAAGACCAAACAATATCATGAGTATGCGGTTATACAACATTCAACTTATGAGATATTATGAAGAAGTGTTAGCACAATCTGCACGAAATTATGCTTTTACTGGCGATAAAAAATGGGAACAACGATACCAAATACTTAAACCAAAATCGGATCAATTATTAAAAAATGCTATTAAAATTGCAGACGAAAAAGATAAAGAATTCTTTGTAGCTATGAATAAAGCAAATCTTGATCTTGTGGAGATCGAAACCAAGTCACTTGAACTTGTTAACAATGGTCAGGCAAGTCTGGCAGTAAAGCTATTAGAAAGTGATGAATATGAAAGACGAAGAAAAGTCTTACGAGATGGTCTTACTGAACAAGTAGAAACAACAGAATCTAATGAACTAGACACGTCTTCTCTGTCAACCAATATTGTAAGTGATTCTGTTAAAACTATTATAGATCTAGAGAGAGAATTATATGAAAAACTTAGAAAAGCAGATGTAATAAAAGAAGAGTTCTTGGCTATGATAACTCATGAATTAAAGACACCACTTGTCCCGATAATAGGCTACGTTGATATTTTACTCTCGCAAAAACTGGGAAAAATAAACGATACTCAAAAGCAAAAGCTTGAGATCATCAAAACCAGTACAGGATTTCTCCTAAAGATGATATCTGATCTCTTAGATGCTCAAAAAATTGAGCTTGGGCAGCTGGCAATGATAAAGAATCCGCATTATCTTTCTCAAATAATAAAAGATGTACTTGCAAGGATGCGACCTGATCTAGAACATAATGGTATAATGATCACTACAGATCTTCAAGAGAACATTTCTTGTTTATGTGATAACACCAGAATAGAACAGGTCTTAATCAATTTAATATCAAATGCTATGGATTTCTGCCCAAAAAATAATGGTAAAATAAACATCAAATTACGACTTGAGGACAATACACATGCAAGAATTAGCATTATTGATAATGGGATTGGAATACCAAAAAGTAAACTTGATAAAATTTTTGTCAAATTTTATCAGATAGACACCTCTTCCACAAGAGAACATGGCGGAACAGGACTTGGTTTGTCTGTTTGTAAGGGTATAATTGAGAGCCATGGTGGTAAAATCTGGGCAGAATCAGAAAAAACCAATAATGGAACCCAGATTCATATTTTATTACCTATTTTAACTCACTAAATTTTAAAAATGAAAACTTTTCATCATTCTGTGATTATATTTTATAGAATCAAGCTATTCCAAATTTGATATTTTACAAAAGTGGGTTCAAAATAAGACCACGATGGTATCTAGTACAACGGATTTGTATTTGCATTCTTTGCATGTAATTTACAAAGTGTTAAAAAGTCGCCGAACTACAAAAGCACATGAGTAATTCTAACCATGATTCCCAAATAGAAAACATTGCATCACAAATTATTTCAGATAAAATCTCATTTGATGAACAAAACCCAAAGACATTGCAAAAGTATTATGATTATGTAAAAACAAACTTTAAGCTTAAAGATGATGATGCAATTTTACTAGTAAATGAGGCCTTTTTGTATTTGAAACTAAAAAGCGCTGATTTTGATCCTTTGCAAGAAGGCGATAAATTCGGTGTAGGGTTTAGCTAAATCATACATTTCATAAAAAATATTTCAGAGCATTCCCTTTTATCTGGGCAATTTTTTCATCTAGTCATTGTCTGATGATTTGATAAATTCAGTAAAACAATTGATGCAGCTTGGCAAAGGCGATCCAGGAAGGCTAGAATACATACTTGACATGCTAACTACAGGCCGTGCGTTGCCGTTTTCTGATCAAAAATATCTGGATAATATCATTCCACTATATCTTGGAGGTCAAGATCAAGGCTCAATACAAGAAAAAAATGAACATACCGTTGATCAACTTCAAAAAGAGATACAAAACCTAAACCAGAGACTGGTAAAACTTGAGAGAAAAGGATTTGAAAGATACATAGGGAAAAAAACAATCTTCTTTTTTGTTACAGTTTTTGTTGGATGGCATGCATTACAGGTGTATAATGTAGAATTTTTGAATATGTTTTTACCATCTAATTTGACACCGTATTTTTTTCCTTTAAACTTACTTGATAATTCTCTTAATTATCAAATAGTGCCGTTTGTCTTTACTGCAATGATGTATGCCTGGTTGTTCATAGGCTTCATACGTCTTGCCAGATTAATCAAGTCACGAAAAATTTCTAGTCACTTAGACATTTAACAATGGCTGTTTTGATTACTCTAAGAATCTTTTTAAATTTAGAAACTCACTTGATGAAATTTCGCCTTTAGCTAGTCTCTCTTGTAATATTCTAATACTACGAAGATTTGTTTGAATCTTTTCATCTGTAGGTTTGGAATCTATGTGAACTTCTTTTTCTTTATCAGATATTTCTGTAACTAGTTTAACTACAACTTTCTTTGGAATCTTTTTTGCTACAAATCCAAACAATACAAAGCCAATTCCAGCTGCTGCCATTCCTATTACAGAATATTGAATAATGGGAATGACTGCACTCATAGATGGGTATCCCATCTGGTGTAGTATTGATGTATTTATGGTGCCGCCGTTTGACATTGAACGAAAAAAAGAGTGTACTGCCAGAGATAAAAAATGAGGCGAATAAAGATATGTTGGAATTGAAACTATCATAAGCAATGAACCAATGATTATCGGTACAGTTCTCATTACATATCAAATAAAACAGAATCTAATATTCACTTGTTTGTATCAAAACTGACACTATATGATAGATGAGATATCATGATGGAAATATCACAAGGCATCATATCATAGTACGTAGTTTACAAATTACTTTAAACATGAATTATGTTGCTATTTGCCAGATATTGTATTCCTTTGACAAAATCAATATCTGATATCTGACCATTTGCCCACCAGCCTGCACTTGTTTTAACCCAGCTAGGTATTTGATGTGGCAAGCTAGAATCAGACTGGGTATGCGGGATTTTCATCATTCCATTTTGTACCATGTATTGAATTCCTTTTGTGAAATCATCATCAGTTAACGAGCCTTGTGCCCACCACTTTGCATTGTTTTTTATCCAAGACGGGATTTGCAAGTCAGCTTGTGTTACAGAATTTGCAAACATGTTGGTATTTATCAAATCATATTTGGTTGGAAAACTAACATCAAGAATTGAAGTGACTGCATTTGCTGATTTTGGTATCAAATGAAGATACATTAGCACGCCAGTTTCTTTATCATATCCAATCTCGTTTGTGGCGGTTGCGGTGTTGTTTGCAACGGAAACCACATCTCTCTGGGAACCGATGAAATTTTGAGTTTTTTCAGAAACACCGGATATATTTTTGCCAATATTGATTGGAGTTGGTGCCATGACAAGAATAGGAAGACCGCTTCCATTAGCAGTCTCATTATAAAATCCAGTTTTCAGATCCAATATGTTGTTTGATTGAATTTTGGTACCGTTCAAAACACTGGTTATGCTGACACTTACCTTGTCTGTGCCGATATGATCTCCAAAGGTATATGTTTCAATAGACGGCACTTTTTCAAATTCTGTAGAGTATGTCATAAAATCACCTGGATGAACACAGATGCTTCCTGACTGGCAGTCTATGTTTGGCTGGGATAACGCAAAAGCATTTTCTGACACGCCTGTAATTCCTGCAATCATGATCAATATTATGAAAATTTTCAGATTTTTCATAATAATCGGTCGCTCAATACAGATTTAATCGCTTGCGTTGCCTTTGTTGATTCATAGATTAACTTTTAGCTCGTATTCAGAAAATGAACTCAAAGACACACGTATTTGATGGTGGATATGTTTATCAGACTGTTTTATAATAATAAACCATGTCCAAAAATGAAAAGTCTACGAAAAATTGGACCAAGTTATGGGATGAATATACTGTTGCATTAGAAAAATGGAGAGTCTCATTTCAATCATTACAGAAAGCAAGTAACGATGTTCAGGCAAAGTACGATGAAGTTATGGAAAAAGCACTCCATGAATCAAGCCAAAGCACTATGAACCAGTTTCTTGATAGCTGGAAAAATACGATGAACAAATCTGGTTTAAATGCATTAAAACAATTTGGCGAAAATTGGCAAAAATCAATGGACCAGTCAGGAATGGGTCAGTTAAAAACATACGGCGAGATGATGACAAAATTTGCCGAAACATGGGAAAAAATGTGGCGAAAATAAAATCACAATTACACGTTTGTAATGAAAATAAATTGGCGTGACCCTTTTCTCAGAACTCGGGAGATTACTTCCCACAGAATTGGTGCCAATGCACTTCATTCACTTTATGGCTTCTGAAGGGCCACGCACGTTCAATCCATCATTCTGCACTGAACGAGCATTACATATTATAGGAATTACAACTATTTAACATAATAGTACTATTATTACATTTAAAAAACTATTCTTGCTATTTTGTTATTAATTATTATACA
>Ga0207089_1064_pt1 | contig 25153 bp, 23 predicted proteins | sample Alteio_BWMinHeat_49_FD_153571 | JGI IMG/M metagenome (GOLD analysis project Ga0207089, IMG submission 153571) | Enriched cells from forest soil in Barre Woods Harvard Forest LTER site, Petersham, Massachusetts, United States -... | ecosystem: Environmental > Terrestrial > Soil > Temperate forest >...
GTTTATGTTGCAATGACACACAAATATATTTTTGATTATCACGATGGCGATGTGTATTGGTGCACTGCTGATGTCGGTTGGATTACGGGACATTCTTATTCAGTCTATGGACCATTGTGTAACGGTGCGACCAATGTAATTTTTGAAGGTGTGCCAAATTATCCGACACCCGCGCGATTTTGGGAAATTGTCGACAAGCATCAAGTTAATATTCTTTACACTGCGCCGACTGCGATTCGCGCATTGCGACGTGAAGGTGATCAATGGACGCAAAGTACGCAGCGCACTAGTTTGAAATTACTCGGCACGGTTGGGGAGCCCATTAATCCAGAAGTGTGGGAATGGTATTACCAAGTGATTGGCGGCGAGCGGTGCCCGGTGGTTGATACTTGGTGGCAAACGGAGACCGGCGGAATTCTGATTAGTCCATTGCCAGGTGCAACCCCATTAAAAGCAGGTTCTGCAGGATGGCCATTTTTTGGCGTGATGCCTGCGGTGCTGAATGATAAAGGCGAAGAAGTTTCGGCTAATCAAATGGGGAAATTGGTGATTACGCAACCTTGGCCAGGAATGATGCAAACAGTGTATGGCGATCGAGAGCGTTTCGTGAATAACTATTTCAAAGAATTCCCCGGCAATTATTTGACGGGTGATGATGCGAAACGCGATGATGACGGATATTTTTGGATTACTGGTCGCAATGATGATGTCATTAAAGTGTCTGGACATCGGATTGGAACAGGGGAAGTCGAAAGTGCTTTTGTTAGTCATACTGCAGTGTCGGAAGTGGGAGTTGTTGCTGTCCCAGACGAGATTAAAGGTGAAAGTATTTATGCATTTGTAACGTTAAAAACAAATGTGTCGCCTACCGATAAATTGAAAGATGAATTATCAAAAGAAGTGCGTCATGTGATTGGCGCAATTGCAACGCCAAAATACATTCAATGGACTGAAGCATTACCGAAAACGCGTTCGGGCAAAATCATGCGGCGGTTGTTGCGCAAGATTGCGAATAATCAGTTAGATGATTTGGGGGATGTTTCGACGTTGGCGGATCCGCAGGTGGTGGATGAATTGATTGAGAATCGAGTAGAGATTACTCCCAAGAATAAAAGCGATAAGCAAGCGACCAAATAACACTTCCCCCTTTTTTCAAAGGGGAAAATTGTTGGTAGGGATGATGAAAAATCTTGGCGATTCAATGCGATCTATGGTAGAAGAACGCTGGGTATTTCAAGCATTTGTTGAGGGGACGAAATGGCTATGACTCAAACTGCGACTCAAACTGTGGCACAGGAAACCGACCATTCAGCCTTAGGCTGGTTGGTGACGTTGACAGCATCGTTATTTTTCTTTTATGAATTCATCCAGCTCAATCTTTTTAATGCAATTAATGAACAATTAATGCAAGCATTTCATTTGAATGCTGAGCAGCTTGGGGGGTTAGCAGCTACCTATTTTTATGGAAATGCTTTGTGCTTATTCCCAGCCGGTTTACTGTTAGATCGCTTTTCAACGAAAAAATTATTATTGTTTGCCGTCGCTCTTTGTACCGTTGGAACATTTACTTTTGCACTCGCAGATCAATATATGACTGCCGCAATTGGCCGTTTTTTCGTTGGGGTCGGTGCTTCATTTTGCTTTTTAAGCTGTATTCGTTTGGCTTCGCGCTGGTTTCCACCACGCCGGATGGCGCTTGTCACAGGTGTTGTTGTGACCATGGCGATGTTGGGCGGTTTAATAGCACAAACCCCATTAGCAAAATTAACTGAAATGGTTGGATGGCGTAATGCGGTAATGATCGATGCTTCATTAGGGATTATCGTTGCAATCTTAATCGTAATATTTGTGCAAGATCGTCCGCCGAATAGTCAGAATGAAGTGATAGAGAATAAAAAACAATTACAAACGATAGGATTTTGGCGCAGCATTGGGTTGGCGTTGATGAATCGTAATAATTGGTTTGGCGGTATTTATACTTCTTTAATGAATTTTCCTATTTTTTTGTTGGGCGCACTATGGGGTATCCCTTATCTCGTGCAAGTGCACAACTTAACTCATACCGAAGCTTCTTATGCAACCACAATGCTATTTGTCGGCGTCATCTTTGGTTCGCCTGCTTTCGGTTGGTTCTCTGATCGCATTGGCAGACGTGTGTTGCCGATGATTATTGGCGCAGTTGTTTCATTGGCGGTGATGTTAGTTTTGATGTATACCGATAATCTTTCAATGACTTCATTGATCGTATTGTTTTTCTTGGTTGGTTTTGTCACCAGTTCACAAGTGTTAAGTTATCCTACCATTGCTGAATTAAATCCACCGGCGTTGACGAGTACAGCGGTGAGCGTTGACTCGGTCACCATCATGTTAAGCGGCGTAGTTTGCCAACCCTTCTTTGGTTGGATGCTAGAAATGCATTGGGATCATAAAATTGTTGATGGAGTGCGTATTTATTCCCAACACGATTTCACCAATGCTATGTTGATGATGCCAATCTCTTTCTTCATCAGCATTTTCATCGGTTTAATGATTAAAGAAACCTATTGTCGGTTGCAGGCATAACTTATGCCACGAGCATTTATCATTTTGCTCGATTCTTTTGGTATTGGTGCCAGCGATGATGCTGTGAAATATGGCGACGCTGGTGCTGATACTCTGCGTCATATCGCTGAATATTGTGCTGCCGGCAAAGCGGATAAAGCGGGTGTGCGTCAAGGTCCATTGCATCTTCCTAATTTAACTCGGCTTGGTTTAAATGGCGCGGCTATTATTAGCGGCGGCAAACCTGTTCCGGGTTTAGCGACGGATGTTGCCATTGAAGGGGCTTATGGTTGTGCTGCTGAAAAAAGTTTTGGTAAAGATACACCAAGCGGGCATTGGGAAATTGCGGGGGTGCCAGCGTTATTTGATTGGGGATATTTTCCCCCGGAATATCCGAGTTTTCCTGATGAGCTATTGGCAGAATTTATTAAACAAGGGAATTTGCCGGGTATTTTAGGTAATAGACATGCATCAGGAACTGAAATTATTCAAGAACTTGGTGAAGAGCATGAAAAAACAGGCAAGCCGATTGTATATACTTCAGCTGACAGTGTCTTTCAAATCGCCGCACATGAAAAAACCTTTGGATTGCAACGTCTTTATGACCTTTGTTTAATCGCGCGAAAGCTAGTGGATGAATACAACGTCGGTCGTATCATTGCGCGGCCTTTTATTGGTGAACCCGGACATTATGCGCGCACTGGAAATCGACGTGATTATGCAGTTCCGCCGCCAGAGCCAACCTTGCTGGATTATTTGGTTAAGTCGGGCGGTGAAGTCATTTCAATCGGAAAAGTGGCTGACATTTACGCTCACCAGGGCATCACCAAAACAGTTAAAGCTGATGGCAATATGGCTTTGTTCGACGCGTTTTTAGCGGAGACGAAAATAGCGCCAGATCGAAGCTTAGTCTTTGTTAATTTGGTTGATTTTGATATGTTGTATGGTCATCGACGTGATGTGATTGGCTATGCAAAAGCATTAGAAGAATTTGATGCTCGATTGCCCGAATTTGAGCGGTTGATGCGGCCGGATGATATTGCTGTGATTACAGCGGATCATGGGTGTGATCCGACGCGAGAGGGGTCTGATCATACCAGAGAGCACATTCCAGTCATCTTCTTCGGACCGAGTATTTCACGTGGGCCGATCGGCAAGCGGGAAACTTTCGCCGACATTGGGCAAACTATTGCAAAACATCTCAATTTGTCGGCTTTGCCTAGCGGAAAACCAGTTCAATAATCATTCGAGTTAAGATTTTCTTAAGCTAAAATCGGTAGTATCACTTAATCGGTAATTCGATGTTTTGTTTACAAAAAGAACAAATAAGGCGCGATGATTTATATTATTTACTTGCTGTTTTTCAAATGATACAATCAGGCAGTTCAGATCTTATTTTGATCAGAATATCCGACAGATTCATGGACAAAAGAATTTGGATTAATTGAAGATTTATGAGGGTGTAGATTATGGCAGTATCACGAATAGTTGAATTACTTTCAAATTTTGACAGCAAAGGTTTATTAGATGCTGTTAAAGCGCGTAAATTTACCAAAAGTCAACGTGACCAGAACATTCTTCAAGACATAAATCAGTTAAAGACTTTATTAGAGTTATGCGATGAAGACATTCACCATTTACGTCTCAAAAGAATCGTAGGTGGCATTGAAGAATATCCTGAAGTTGTTCTTCAATCACTTTTGTTACAAGATCAATCGATTGTTAAACAGTGCGAACAAATTAAAGAAAAAGATAAGCAACATAATTTATTTCAAAAATTAGCTGCTCAGCTGGGTAATCCTCTACTTGCCTATATGTTCGAGGCTAATATTACAGTACCTATCCAAAGGGTTGCTGATGAGTTTAACAACAAGAAAGCAGAAAAAAGTGACGATCAGGCAATCTTAGCAGCGGCTAAACAAGCTCTTCCAGCGCCTAATAATAATATAACAATTGCAGCTGAATCCCTTGGAGCCAATGAATCTAATATTGCTGCACGATTAGAGTTGCAGAAAGATGGGGTTGCCATAATTGATGCCCGCCGTGATTTGGCAGCTTTCGTTGCTGAACAGCTTCAAAACGCGATACCAGCGCTAGTAAGTTATATTAAGGATGTGGCAAGAAATCCTCAAAACAATTTGATAGACATGCTCTCTGTTGAGCTTGCTCGTGACGTCAAATATCTTCGCGATGAAGCTGCTGAAGCGCTAACACAAAATAAGACTGAAAAAGCCCAAAGCAAAAATGTTATTGCAGATACCATGCAGAAAGTATCAGATGCTTTTACAGTGATTCTTCAAAACAACACAGCTATTGCGGAAGTAGTAAAGTTAAACAATCACCTCCTTGATCTTCAAAAAAGCTTAAATGCAAATGCTGATAATTATCAAGTTCAAGTCGCGCAAGCAAAAGAAGCTGTTTTGCAGGCTAAACAAATTAGAGAGATTCAAGCATTAGAAGCGTCTTTAAAACAAGATCTTAGCTTAGCAGCGGCATTTGAAGATGGATTGCGAGAAGTTGCTAAAGAGTGCCAGGCTCAAAAAGACATTTTTGCTAGAGAAATAGAGGAGCAAGTTCGTCATAATAATATTCATGATTACGAATCCTATCTCATGGACAAAACGCCGCTTACAACAGATGGTACGCAGCCTTCAGTTGCTGATCGTATTCTTGCTAGAGTGGAAAATGACAAGAGCGGTCACGTTTTACGTCATTTTTCTTCAGCGACCAAAGAAGCGATTGAGAATTACAAAAAGGTAGACGCTATTCAAAAAACCAGCCTTGACGATTCACGTTCATTGGCAACTAGGTTTGTCGCAACTCGCGGAGCGTTCGCGCAATTAGTCAGTACAACAGCTGAAAATTCAACCTTGGCTCGATTCATTAATAAAGTGAAAGCTATTTTCACTCGGATTTTTGGTTCGAAAGCAGAAAAAGCTGCGCTTGCTTTCAAGTCGAGTGCTCAGTGTAAATTAGAAGAAACAGGAATGTTTAAACAGCTTGCTAGTGGCAAAAAACGAACGGGAGAAGAGTCACCAGCTCCTGGAACCCCAGAAGGTACCCCAAACCGAAGACTTGTAATCTAAACTCTGTCATCCCGCGGCTTTGCCCGCGGGATCCACTTAGCAAATTATTTCAGCATGTTCATCGAACTGTCTTGTTCAATAAAAGTCTCTAACTCCTGATATTATTTATAACGCATGTTACGCAAATACTGATGTGTGTCATCCTGAACGAAGGATGACAGAGCTGACGACCGGCATGACCATTCTGTGTAAATTTGGAATTCAATTCCAAATTTACACAGAATGCAATTGTAAGGGTCTTACTTCAAAATCACCCCAATCTCATGCGGCACACCATCCGGTTGCTCCGCAAGATAAGCCACCAATTGCCAATTCACTAACGTAAACTGATCTTTCGGTAAGCGACTTTCGATCGTGTCTACTAATGCATTCAGCGCTGCAGAAGGGTCGGTGTTTCGTTCTTCAAGTGGCGGATGCGCTTCAAGATAAAGATCAGTGCCATTCCAAGCAACTTTATTTGGCATGTCAATAATAACAACTGGAATGCCTGCTTTAACCATAGGGAAAAATTGTTTAATGTCATCTTCATGCATGCGGATACAGCCAAAGCTTGCGCGACGTCCGATACTTTCAGGGAAAATCGTGCTGTGAATTAAATAAGTCGGCAGTTTTAAATAAATAGCGTAAGGGCCAAGTGGATTATCAGGACCCGGTGGCATGACTTTTGGTGGATCAATGCCTAAAACTTCACGATCATATTGACGAATATCAGCGGGTGGAATCCAAACTGGATTCACGACCTTTCGCGCAATAGCGGTATTAGTTAATGGAATGGTTTTGCCAATCTTGCCTATACCGACTGGAAACGTCATCACTCGGTTACTACCGGCTGGATAGTAATAAATACGCATTTCAGGCAAATTGACCACAATCCCGCGACGCGGAACGGGTGGTAATAAGAATTCTGTTGCCAACTTTACAGTTGAATTACCCGCGAATACGGTAGAGTCAGTAATGCCTGGATTTGCGTCCACAACCCCATTGACACCTACGTTGTAACGTTGCCCAATGGATGCTGGGGTTTCGCCAGGTGCAACTGAAGCATAGCCGATATTGCCAATGAGAGCGTCATTTGGCGTCGGTAAATCAAACGTCGTTGCGTGGACGCTTGACGCAAACGGCAAGCAGGCTGAGACAGTTAATCCAGCAATGATTTTAGTAATAGAATTTCGAGCGATGCGTATCATTATACGTCCTTTACCCAGCTAAAAAAGCGGAGTGTTTAAGCCAATATCGATCAGGGTAATAAGCAAACACCAATGTGCTACCTTTGATCGTATCGATTAATGGTTTAACTAATTTGTCACTGACAGCAGGACAACCCCAGCTGCGTCCTAGCACGCCATATTTTTCAGCCACCTCCGGTGTTGCATACCACGCGCCATGAAATACAATTGCGCGCTTATAAGCATTGCTATTCACACCCTGTTCCAAACCTTGCACGCGCAATGAATAGCCGTTTTCTCCGACATAAGATTTATTCGTCGTAAGAAAGACACCTAAACTTGATTTTAAGCTGCCAGGTTGGTTGGAAAATGAAGTAGCTTTGACTGTTCCACTATTTTTACCATGAGTCACCCAAGTGTTAAATAGGACTCGCTGGTTTTTTATATCAACCACCCAGAGTCTGCGCTCCGTGGAAGGTTTTGAGTAATCAATGATGGTGACCATTTCTTTATTATCCAAGCCTTCTTCACGGGCTTTGACGTAAGCTTCTAGGCTAAGTCGCACAACTTCTGGATCAATATTGGTCGCTTGTTGATCGATGATTTGGATTTCTCTGGTATACCAGCCTTGACTTCCGACTGGTTCTTTATTTGTTGGATGAATGAAAAAAAACGGTCCCCAGCCGACAATGCTGAAGAAAGCTAAACTGGCTAAAAAATATTTCATTCTCATAATGCTAATATGCTCAGAAAGTGCTTTCGAAATCCACTCGCGCATGACCAAGAAATGGCCTAAATAAGTTTCGCATTATCCAGGATTGGCCACCTTCTTGTCAAAAAAATTGTGGCAGATACGCTGAGAACGATGTATATTTTCCCGCTTAACTTTAATGATAATCCATACATTTGGAGATAAAAATGAAAAAGATCGTCTTAGTATTAAGCGTTGTTGCATCCGCATTATTATTAGCAAGCTGTGCAAGCAAAGGAACAGCAGACCAAAACGCTGCAGCAACTCCAGCTCCAACCACCACAGTTCATCACCACGATTACAAAGGTGAAATGAAGTAGTAGTGTGTTGCGAAGTCAGACAAAAGGGGGTGGGTATAACTTGCCCCTCTTTTGTATTAAGAGATAGCAAAATTAGGTGATGGCAATGTTAGAACAAGCAGAAAAAATTCGTGTAGCTGTATTATATGGCGGACGTTCAGGCGAGCACGAAGTTTCGTTGCTATCCGCAACAAATGTTATCCAATATCTCGATCGTTCACGCTTTGAAGTGATTCCCATCGGAATTGACCGACAAGGCGCTTGGTTTTTAGGCGACGATGTTTTCAAAAAAGAATTATCTACGACTCCTGCGAAATTACGTTTATCGCAAGAAGTCGAACGCATGTTATTTAATCCCGAATTAATCGGCAAACAAATTCAACCAGTCAACCCAGCTCAATTGATGTCTTCAGCGAAACACAGTGAGCGAATTTTCGATGTGATTTTTCCAGTGATCCATGGTGTGTTATGTGAAGACGGCACTGTGCAAGGTTTACTGGAGTTGGCCGATGTTCCTTATGTTGGCTGTGGTGTTTTAGCCTCAGCAGTTGGCATGGATAAAGATGTCTCCAAACGCTTAGTGAAGGATGCCGGAATTAATACGGTTCCCTATTTGCTGATTAATCATGGTCAATGGGATCACAATCCAGAACAATTTTGCCAACGCGTTGCAGAAAAATTAGCTTTTCCAGTTTTTGTGAAACCCGCAAACACCGGTTCAAGTGTTGGTGTTGAAAAAATTAAACAAGCAGGTGATTTATCGGCTGCAATTAACCGTGCATTTCAATATGACACCAAGGTGATTGTTGAACAAGGACTTGATGTGCGCGAATTAGAAGTGGCTGTCCTCGAATCATTAAATTATGGCGCAGATCCTATCGTCAGCGTGGTCGGCGAAGTCAGGCCACGACATGAATTTTATTCTTATGCAGCAAAATATGTTGATGAAAATGGTGCGGAATTATTTATTCCCGCGGAGATTTCCAATGAGTTACGCGCTGAAGTTCGAGAAACGGCAAAAGAAATTTTTCGTGTACTGAATTGCGAAGGCATGTCGCGTGTCGATTTATTTTTAGAACGCAGCACCAATAAAATTTATTTCAATGAAGTGAATACCATTCCTGGTTTTACGCAAATCAGCATGTATCCAAAGTTGATGGCGGCATCCGGTGTGAATTATTCTGAATTGTTAACACATTTGGTGATGTTAGCGGTGGCGCGACATAAGAGACAAACTAAATTAAAGCGTGAATATGTTGCGGGATAACATGGCTTCCAATTAATTTTGTAAAATGGGATATCTGAACCTGAATTAGCACCGTCATTGCGAGCGCGCATTGTTGCGTGGATCAGGATTCGTCGTTGCGAGGAGCGCTTTTTTGCGACGAAGCAATCCAGCTTTTTATGCATTGTTCAGAAACTGGATTGCTTCGGCCTGAAAAACGGCCTCGCAACGACGAACCCTACTGATCCGCGCAAACAATGCCCGTTCGCAATGACGGTGCTGATTCAGGTTGTCTAAAGAAAGGAGGTTATTAATCACTGAGTGGTCACTCGAACTTATGTTTCGATTATTTTTACTAGGGTTACTCGTTTGGTTTGGCGCCGTATCTATTTGCCAAGCAGAATCCTATAATGCTCCGCGCCAACTTTCATTAGAAGAAGCGATTTATCTCGCTGTACGCCAAAACCCAAATGTTCAAACAGCACAACTCAATCATGTTATTTCAAAATTTTCATTAGAAGTGCAGCAATGGCAATTTCGTCCGCATTTCGCATTACAGGCGACGCGAACTACGTCACGAAATTATTCAGTAACACCGGGAGGATATGTCACAAGTAATGTGACAGCCATTCAGCCATCAGTTTCACTGCTTACGCCGATTGGTACACAAGCTAGTTTAACTGCAACAAATAATATCAGTAGCACTTATAATCCTGGTGTCGCATTACAAATCATTCAGCCATTAATGCGCGGCTTTGGCAAACCCATTGTTGAAGCAGCATTATATGATGCCATGGACAGTGAAAAAATTAGCCGCTTAAATGTTGAAAACACGGTGCGAACAACTGTTACGAGTGTCATTAATGCTTATCTCGATGTGGTTTCTGCGCAGCACACACTGGACGTTGATCAAAATGCTTTAAAGCGTGCTGAAACATCTGAGCAGCAAACAAAATTATTTATTAAAGCAGGTCATAAAGCAGGAGTTGAATTAGTTACAGTTCAAGCGGATGTTGCAAATGCACAAACTAGAATTGAATCTGATAAAAATAATTTAGCACAATCTCGTTACGCGTTATTAACAACAATTGGGATTGATCCCTCCAGTAATGTGACTGTTAGCAGCATTGACTTGATTGCACTTATCAAAAAATTTCACATACCGACATTAGCTCAAACAAAAGAACGGATGTTGGCAAATGATATTGAATATCAAGTGGCACAAATAACATTACAAGGCGCGACAAAACGGAGCATTTTGGCGGCAGATGATGCGACACGTTGGCAATTGAATTTAACACTTAATGGAAGCTCAGGAAATGGTAATGGCGGTGGCCCAAATGCGGGACTCAACAGCCTTGTTAATGGTGTGAATCAAAGTGACAGCGCGATGTTAACACTCAATATTCCAATTGATGATCGCGCAGCAAAAAATTCACTAGCGATCGCAAAAATTTCATTTCATGAAGCTGAAATTGCATTACAACAAGAAAAATGGAGTAAAGAAACAAATGCAATCAATGGGTGGAATAGTATTTTCAGTGCAAAGCGCGGACTTTATTTCGCTGAAAATGCAGAGCGTCTGCAAGATCAAACTTACACGATTAGTTTTAAAAAATACAGCTATGGATTAATCGATAGCTTGGAATTGCAAAGTGCACAACAACAATTAAGTGCTGCACAGCAGTCATTAGTAAATGCACAAATTAATTATTTAAAATCGCTAGTAAACTTAGATTTACTATTGGGATCAACCTTGCAAACCTGGGATGTCAAAGTCAGATACTCATGAGGAATTTGTCGTGAAACGAAATATGAAAGTAATTGTAGTTTTACTCATTTGCGCAGTGATATTTTCAACCTGTACTCGACACCGGCACACACAGGTTAGTCGGCATGATCAAGTGATTACTGTGGAAAATAAGCCACAAACGACAACACTATTTTATAGTGGCATTATCGAACCATTGAATGGTGCTGTTGTGACAAGTCCAGTTGATGGCGTCGTTGAGCAAATGCATTTTCATTATGGTGACATTGCTAAGCCTGGACAAATATTATTTACATTGTCTTCAGACAAATTTCAAACGGATTATAAGACAGCATTGATGCAATATATCAAAGCTAAAAATGATTTTATGGATAGCCAGAGTCAATATAATGAAAGTGTTTTTCTACATAAAAATCAATTGATATCGGATGATGATTTTAAAACGAAAAAGACCGCTTACTACAATGCTGAATTAACAATGATACAGGCAAAAGCAGCGCTAGGAGTATTGCTGAAGCAAATTAATTTTAAGAATGTTGATTTGTTTAGTTTGAAAATTGAAGATATCGATAAAATTGCTCAGTTACTGCAAGCACAAGATGCGGCGCAAACACTACAAATTGTCGCGCCACAGATAGGTGTCGTGTTACTGCCAAATAAAAAAGATGGCAATGACGGTGAGGTGACACGTGTTTTCCAGGGTGATCAAGTGAAGCAAGGTGATGTGCTGGCGGTGATCGGTGATGTGAGCGGATTGAAAATTCATATTAACGTGAGTGAGTTTAATATAAATCAACTTAAAGTAGGTCAAAATGTCAGTGTCACAGGTTCTGCTTTCCCAGATTTTACTTTAGCAGGCAAAATTTCTGGCTTAGACCATCAAGCGCAAACTAGTCAGGGCGGATTACCAACTTTTTCTGTCGAAGTTGTCGTAACTAAGTTAACGCCAGCACAACAATCAATCATTCACATGGGTATGAGCGCTAAAGTGGCGATTGAAGCAGGGGGAGACGCTGAAATTTCCGTTCCAATTCGTGCTATCTATTTTAAAAATGGACAAACATTTGTGAAGGTCGAAGATAAAAAAACTGGGGATGTGAAAGACGTACCGGTTAAAACAGGGCAAACAACATTAGACTCTGTCGTTTTGAATGATACGAATTTGTCTGTAGGAGATAAAATTGTCATCCCTGGTTAAGCTGACTCAAATCACTAAAAAATATCATAGTGCCAACTATGAATTTACCGCATTGAAAGAAGTCAATTTTTCTCTTTCAACAGGCGAAATGGTGGCGATTGTTGGCGCATCAGGTTCAGGAAAATCAACATTGATGAATATCATCGGATTTCTTGATCGATGTTCGACAGGCAGTTATTTTTTTTCTGGGCAAGATGTTTCTCATCTGAAAGAAAGTGAGCTAGCAAAGATTCGTAATCAAAAAATTGGTTTTGTTTTTCAGTCATTTTTTTTATTGCCGCGTTTGAGTGCTTTGCAAAATGTCATGTTGCCATTATTTTATCGAGGTGAAGATAAAAAGACCGCGCAAGAAAAATCATTGGCGTTATTAGATAAGGTTGATATGAAGCAATTTCAGCATCACAAGCCGAATCAATTGTCTGGTGGTCAACAACAGCGAGTCGCTATTGCACGTGCCTTGGTCGGTGATCCGGCGATTATTTTAGCGGATGAACCGACAGGATCATTGGATTCTAAGACGGGAAGTGACGTAATGGAATTATTTCTACGATTAAATAGCGAAGAACGCCGTACTATTGTGTTGGTGACACATGACAAAGAGGTAAGTCATTTGTGTCAGCGCACAGTTACTATCAAAGATGGAAGTATTGTTCTATGAAATGGAGTGCACACATACATGAAGGTATGCTTAATTTACTCTCGGCGAAATTGCGTTCGTTATTGGCCTTGCTCGGAATTTTAGTGGGCACGGCATCTGTTGTTGCAATGGTCATGGGCGGGGAGCTTGCGACCAATGAAGCATTAAAGCAATTTAAATTGTTAGGTACGGATTTATTATCCGTTACGATTAGCGGTACAACTGATGATGTCGGCGGTCAAAATACATTATCACCTGAAAAAATCACTAATCTTCCAGCGTTGGATAAAAATATTATTGCCGCGGCACCTTACACAACACTGTATTTTCCGACGGAATTTAATGGCCAAGATTTACATGCATCGATTGTCGGTGTGACACAAAGTTTCGCACAGGTGGTTCATGTCAGTATGGAGCAAGGACGATTTATTTCTGATCTCGACGGCTATTCTATGTTTTGTGTAATTGGTAGTGAACTGTATCAGAAAATTAAAGCGGCTACTTTTTCAAATCCAATTGGCCAGCAAATTACCGTGGGAAAAAATATTTTTACCATTGTTGGGGTTGCTAACGAATGGCCAGAAAATAGTTTTGTCTATGTCAATATAGATCGCTCTATCATAGTTCCATTATTAGCTGCAGAGACATTAAGTAAGTATGCATCAATTAGTAATGTTGTCATGCAATTAGATCCTCATGCTAATGGCGAGCAAGTTGAGAAAAATGTGCAGAATTATTTACAGCAGAATACTTCAAGCAAACAATTTTATTTTCGCAGCGCAAAAGAATTGATCACCAAAATGAGTAAGCAAAGCCAAATTCTCACGATATTTTTAGGCTTGATCGGCAGTGTGTCCTTATTGGTCGGTGGTATTGGAGTAATGAATATCATGTTAGTTTCCGTTATTGAGCGACGACGTGAAATTGGCATTCGGCTTGCAGTAGGAGCAACTCCCACTGATATTCGCTCATTGTTTTTGACAGAGGCTGTGATGCTTTCGTTAATTGGCGGCATATTAGGTGTCATTATTGGTATAGTTGTCGCCTATGTAATTGCGCTATTTTCTCAATGGCAATTCACGCTGTTTTTCTTCCCACCGTTAATCGGGTTCGCTGTATCGGCCGCAACCGGTATTTTCTTTGGGTTTTACCCTGCACATAAGGCTTCAAAATGGGATCCAATCAATGCGTTACGTTCAGACTGATTTAAGCTGAAATCATACCAATAAAATTCATTTTTTAATAAATTCATATAATTACACTTTATTAAGAGGCAAACGCACCAAACTGTACTATAAATTAGTGAGGGGGTTGTAGATATGACAACGACGTTGGTCCAGCGTCGCAGAGAGGGCTGTCTATGAGTGCAAAAGCACCTAAGCATGACGGTCGTCTGCGTGTGGTAGTGAATAATCAGAGCACTTATGCTGAGGAAAGGGCGGCGCGTGAAAACGTCGAATCACTCTTAGAAGGTAAAGTCCGCGAATTATATTTTTTGTCACAATCCATAGCAGAAAAAGATTACAACTTAAAACAATCTGATATTGTCATCAGGCAATTGACGCAACAACTCGAAGAGACGCAGCTTGAATTACGAAAATTGGTGCGTTATGACTCTCTCACCGAATTACCGAATCGACAGCAATTAGACGAAGATATTCAACGTGAGATAGCTCGTGCTTCACGTTATGATCGTAAGCTAGCCTTGCTGTATGTGAATTTTGATTTCTTCAGAAAAATAAATGGAAATTTCGGACATGAGGTTGGAGATTATTTGCTAAAGGAAGCGGCTGGAAGACTGCATCATTTGCTGCGCATCGAAGACAGCGCTGCTCGTTTAGAGGGTGATCAATTCGCCCTTCTGTTAACTGAAATTGAAAATCCACATGACGCAGGAATTGTTGCCCACAGAATAGTTGAAAAAATGGCAGAACCCTATTTAATATCCGGCCATACAATTATTGCTAGTGTGAGTGTGGGGATCGCTTTTTATCCCGAAACGGGTACAGACTTAAATGTGTTACACACTAATGCTGAAATTGCATTGCGAAATGCAAAAAATATGGGTCGTAAAAACTACCAATTTTTTACCGATGGTTTGGATATGCAACAAACTCATAAGCTTGAAATTGAAGCTGAGCTGCATTTTGCATTAGAACGTAAAGAATTTTATTTGGTTTATCAGCCATGTATCGATATACAAACGGGACGCATGAGAGGAATGGAAGTGCTGCTCAGATGGAAGCATCCATCACGTGGTATAATTCCCACTGATGAATTTATTCCTGTTGCTGAAGACACAGGTTTTATTTTGCCGATTGGCGAGTGGGTGTTATTGACTGCATGTGCTCAATTTGCCGAATGGCGCATGAAAAATCCGAATTTAAACTGTACGCTTGCAGTTAATATTTCACCGCAGCAGTTGCAACATAAAAATTTAGTTTCATATGTTTTGCATGTTCTCAAAGTGACAATGATTCCACCGCAATTACTCGAATTTGAAATTACGGAAACTGCAATGGGAAATTTGCTTGAGCAAGTTGAAGATACATTATTTCAATTGCGTGAAATAGGTGTTCGATTTTCAATTGATGACTTTGGCACGGGTTATTCATCTTTAAAACGGTTGAAAGATTTTCCGATTCAATCGATTAAAATTGACCGCTCATTCGTGTCAGACATTAATTTAAGAGTCAGTGATAACTTGATTATCAAATCGACAATTGATTTAGCAAAGGAAATGGGTTTAGACGTGATTGCGGAAGGTGTAGAGACACCCGCTCAATTACAGTTTTTATTAAAAAGCCGTTGTCCCCAGGTACAAGGATATTTGTATTCTGAGCCTTTGACGGTTGAAGAAATGGGCAAGTACATACGAAATAATTTATTAGGATAGACGCGCTGTTCTTGATAAAATCTTCTGCATGATGGAACACTAGGAGCGGCAGCATGCATATTTGCGCAATTGTTGCGATGTCAGATAATCGAGTTATAGGCCAAAACAATAAACTTCCGTGGCATTTACCAGCTGATTTACTACACTTCAAAACAATTACTATGGGCAAGCCTATTTTAATGGGCAGGAAAACTCATCAGTCGATCGGGCGCGCTTTGCCAGGCCGCTGCAATGTTGTAATTACACATGATACAAATTATCAGGCGCCTGGATGCGTTGTTGCGCATTCCATTGCCACGGCGTTAGATTCAGTGGGCTATAGCGATGAAGTATTTGTGATTGGCGGCGCATTACTTTACCAACAATTATTGCCTCGTGTTGAGCGTTTATATTTAACCATTGTTCATCATGACATTGTGGGTGATGCGTATTTTCCGGAAATTGATTTGGCTGAATGGATTGAAAAAGAGCGGACTGATCATTCGGCGGATGAAGAAAATAAGTATCCGTTTAGTTTTGTATTGTTAGAGCGAATTAAGTAGTTTGTTTTTTGCCTTTTGCATACCATCAAAAATTGGTTTATATATTTTGCTTGGAAATTGTGGTGGAAGTTTCTGCTGAACTTGCTCAATGACGCTATCAACTTTCTCTAGCATCGTATCAATAATGACAGAAGCTCTTTGTTCGGAATAATTTGCAATTTTAGCCATACTTATAAAATGCCTTCGGTGTATATCATTCCATAGATAATGGTTATTTTTTCCTTTTAAAGCCATCGCCATTTTGATTTTTTTAGCTTGTAACTGTTTGTTTGCAATTAATGGATAGGCTGACATGATGTCATAAAGCGGGGTTAAGCGGTATCTACCACCCGCGCTGATCTGAATGCTGAAATTTTTTGCATGTCCGTCGATTGCTGCCAAGAGCCAAAATAAAACTTGTGAACTAAAAAATATATCGCGATCTTGTATTGGGTCATCGGATCCTAACAATAATCGCATTATATTCTCTATGCCTGGCCCACCATCCGCCTGGTATTTTAAGTTAGGTGAAATGCCTAAGGCTTGGCACATATCTTCTTGTGGTAGGCGCAAAAGCATGTTGCCACTGCTTGAGAGCTTACGATCAAATCTTTCGACGATGAGTGTTTTCACATTTTCAAAATACTTAATTTCACATTTGGCAGTAGGTAGTTCGAATGCCTCTGCAAGTTGTGCGCATAACCATTCATTTTCACAACTATCACTCAAATCTATTTGTTGATGCTGGATGTAACCGATAGGCAATTTAAAAATGTGCGTAGTTGGTGTTGAAGCTAATGGCTCATTCCAACCGTTATCCCAATAGAGAAAAGCAGATTTTTCTTGCGCACCCGCAATGGAAATGCGGAATTCATGAGTGTTGTCATTCTTCATGCCAAGCGGAAAATTTTGTATATTGCCTAAAGTACTCGCAATTTCTTTTTCTGTTAATGAACGAAAGCTCATTTTGTTTGCGGGAGGCGGTGTTTCACTATCTAATATTTGTATGGCGCCTGCGCAATCTCTTCCAATGCTAGCTAGCAAATCAAAAGGTTGATCTGTAGGAACATGAAAACGGGCTTGTATCCTTGATCTTACTTGCGGATTGTCTGGAAGTAGGTTGTCAAAAAAATTATAGACAATATCACCAGTAAATTGTTCCGTGACAAGTGGGAGTGATAACGATATAGGACGAGCACCTGGTGTGCTTAACCATTGTTGATCATAGGTAAATATAAGCCCGCCAGTGGCTGTTTTTTCCAATCTACCTACCATCATTCCATTCATTAATACATTCAAATTACGATTGCGAGATTTCATTATTACCACTCTTCTTTCCATCCGGATTCTATTTTGTTTGTTTGGTTTTTAGTTAACACCCCTACGTCGAGATTCACTGCTGATAATATGCGAAATAAAGTGTCTAACTTTGTGCTTTCGGGCTTAATTTCAAATTCAGAAATAGTCTGTTGTTTCAGGCCAACTCTTCTACCTACCTCAGCCTGACTTAATTTCAGCTTTTCACGTTGGTTGACAACCATTAAAGCTAGCTCTTTAGGCGAGTGAATAAGTATGGGGGGCGTAAGCATGACTAATGGCTCCTAAGCGTAGGATTGCTACCCGCCATAGCAGGTAAAACTAATTTTACCCCCTGTGGCGGGTAAAGTCAATTTTACCCCCTGTGGCAGGTAAAGTTGACTTAAGTAGTTTCAATTAGTTACACGAAATACTCACGCGCTCCAGATCATCTAACCGCAACGCCGTCAGACAAAATCCCCACACACACCCGGTATCAATAGCAAATGCATGCGGCACATTAGTCACGCCACCTAACGCCGCCCAATGACCAAAAATGATGTTCTGATCAGCATTGACGCGATTAGCAACTTTAAACCAAGGAATAAGATTCGTGTTTTCGACACTCATATTTTCCTTAGTCTTTAATTCAAGACTTCCATCAGGGTTGCAAAACCGCATGCGAGTGAAATGATTGGTAATGCAGCGTAATCTATCCCAGCCTTTCAAGTCGGGTTCCCATCGATGCGGTTCATTTCCATACATGTGTCGAAAAAATTCCACTCGTTGATCGCTTTGCAAAACAGTTTCAACTTCGCGCGCCAAATTTTTTGCGATAGTTAAATCCCAGCTTGGAGCAATTCCTGCGTGTGTCATGACGAAATTTAATTTTTCATCGTGATGTAGTAGTGGTTGATGAGACAACCATTCAAGCAATTCGATACGATCAGACGCTGCTAAAATAGGGGCGAGCGTATCATCGTGTTGACCATGATGCGCACCATGTGCGAGTGCGAGCAAATGCAAATCATGGTTGCCTAAAACAATATGATGATTTGATCCAAGATTTTTTACGAAACGTAATGTCTCGAGTGATTGTGGACCGCGATTGACTAAATCACCCGTGAACCAGAGCGAGTCTTTTTTTGGATCAAAATGAATTTTATCGAGCAACATTTCAAGTGCAGAAAAACAACCTTGTACATCGCCGATTGCATAGGTTGCCATAACGAAATTAATCCTTTTCGTTTTTGTTTACGATCGTGTTACTCATTTTTACATATTCTGCCGTGGTTAATTGCTCAGGTCGTAGATGTGGATCAACATCAAGCAAATCCCAATCTTCATCGGTCACTAAATTTTTTAAACAATTACGTAAGGTTTTCCTGCGATGATTGAAAGCGGTTCTGACAATATTAGCAAAATGCGCATAATCAATGGCGCGTGATGGAAAATCATGGTGTGGAATTAAGCGCACAATACTGGAATCCACTTGTGGGCGAGGAAAAAATGCGCCGGGTGGAACATTAAATAATGTATTAACGCGGCAGTGATATTGGACCATGATGCTTAGGCGTCCATAGGCATCTGCTCCTGCTCTTGCTGACATGCGGTCGACGACTTCTTTTTGCAGCATAAAATGCATGTCAGTAATATTGGGCGCGAATAACAATAAATGAAAAATGAGTGGTGTCGAAATATTGTAGGGCAAGTTACCAATTAAACGCAGCGGCTTTTGATCTTTTATAAGTGTTGCATAGTCAAATTCTAACGCATCTGCTTGGTGGATAACCAACGTTCCTTTTCCAGCGCAGCGATTTTTGAGTTGCGGAATTAAATCGCGATCTAATTCGATCACATCAAGATAGCCAGTTTTTTTTAACACGGGTAATGTTAAGGCCCCTTGTCCGGGGCCAATTTCAACGAGATGCTGATCAGGAGTGGGAGCGATAGCGTCGACAATTTTTTGAATGATGAGTTTATCATGCAAAAAATGTTGACCAAATCGTTTGCGCGCAACATGCATAGGAAATAGCTGATCCAGTTAAATTAATATTGTGTTGCAGCTTTCTGCGCTGGATCAAAACCACTGGCTGCCGCTGCTTGGAACAATTGTTTTGCTTTTGCAGTGTCAACGGGTGTTCCCAAGCCTTTTGCATACATCATGCCAAGACTATACTGCGCGCTTGCTAAACCATGATCCGCTGCTTTTTGGTACCATTGCAATGACATAGCGTAATTTTGCGGAACGCTCTTGCCTTCAGCATACATGTAACCTAATTGATTTTCAGCGTAAGCATTGTCTTGACCCGCCGCTCTTTGGAACCAGCTCAGCGCGCGCGCATAATCTTGTTGCGTGCCTTGTCCCATTAGATAACGAACGCCCAAACTGTATTGTGCATCCGAGTTGCCTTGGTTAGCGGCTTTTTCAAACCAATCTGCCGCTGCATTGTAATTTTGTGGAACGCCATGTCCTGTGCGATATAAATAGCCTAGAGCATATTGTGCTTTTGCATAGCCCATTTGTGCTGATTGTTGATAATACTGTACTGCTTTTGAATAATTTTGTGAGACGCCATTACCTTTTGCGTATTGGTTACCCATCTTATAAAGTTGTTCCGCTGAACCCTGCGCATAACTTCCGCCGGAATTATCCGAATTTGTCGTGGCGCAGCCTGCGCTTAACAGGCAAAAACCAACTATAATGAATTTTTTCATGTCCATATCGTGGTTCCTTCAATGTGTTAATTCGAGAAAGAGAAGAACGCCTCCGTCAAAAGGAGGCGTATTATTAGCTTACCACGCGGCAATTGCTTGGTCGTTAAAAATTTTCTTTGCCGCTGCTTTTACTTCGTCAGATTGTAAGGCTGAAACAAGTTGTTTCATGCGAGGGTCATTGGCTTCATCCGTACGAATGACAATGATATTCACGTAAGGAGAATCTGTTCCTTCCGTGTAAATCGCGTCTTTGGTTGGTGAAAGACCCGCAGGCACAGCATAATTGGTATTAATCACTGCAGCGCTGACATCCGGCAAGCTGCGAGCCAATTGTGCGGCATCTAACTCTTCAAATTTCAACTTCTTTGAATTGTTTTCAATATCAACAGGAGTCGCAAACAAGCCCGCAGATTTTTTCAATGTGATCAAACCTGCTTTTTGTAACAATAGTAACGCGCGTCCTTCATTGCTAGGATCATTCGGGATCGAAATAATTCCGCCAGTTGGAATTTGCTGCAACGTTTTTATCTTGTTGGAATAAATTCCCATTGGATACACAAATGTTTTTCCAATCGCAATCAGCGGATAATGGTGATCTTTGATTTGCTGATCGAGATAGGGTTGATGTTGAAACATATTTGCATCAATGCTGCCATCATTTAACGATGCATTCGGCTGTGTATAATCAGTGAATTCAATAATTTTAACATTTAAACCATATTTATCTTTCGCGACTTGTTTTGCAACTTGCATTAAATCAGTTTCAGGTCCTGAAATGGTGCCGACTTTTAAAGTGTTTTTGTCATGTGATCCACATGCAATCAGCAATGTGAATAAAGACAATGAAATAATTTTTTTAATGAATTTAAACATAGTATTTACCTTGAAAAAATTTTACTGTTTTTGCCAAGCGAATTTTTTTGCTATTCGGTCACCAAAAAATTGAATGGCTTGCACTAACACAACCATAATCACAATGGTGATTAGCATGATGCTGACATCAAAACGTTGATAACCATAACGGATCGCAAGATCGCCCAGCCCTCCGCCGCCTACAGCGCCCGCCATCGCGGAATAACCGATTAAACTAATCATAGTTAAGGTCAGTCCGTTGATAATACCGGGCAACGCTTCTGGAACAATTATTTTTAAGATGATTTGGGGTGCGGACGCACCCATCGCCATACCAGCCTCAATTAAGCCGTGGTTGACTTCAAGTAATGCATTTTCTACTACACGCGCAAGAAACGGCATGGCGCATAAACTTAATGGCACGATAGCAGCATTGGTGCCAATGGAAGATCCAACAATAAGACGTGTAAATGGAATAACGGCAATCATTAAAATCACAAATGGAATTGAACGCGTCACATTTACGATGCCAGCTAACATTTGATAAATCATTCGTTGTTCTAAAATATTTCCGCGTCGTGTCATATATAAAACAACGCCTAGTGGTAATCCCACTAACGTTGCAATCACGCTAGCTGCGATCACCATGTAAATAGTTTCAACGGTTGCGTTAAGCAAAAGATATAACATCGTTTGGGACATAACCCAATACCTCAACTTGAATTCCAATCTCGCGCAAATGCTCAATCGCAGCTTGCAATTTATTTTTTTCGCCGTCAATGGAAAGAATCATAATTCCCATGGCATGTTTTTTAATGTATTCCACGTTTGCTTGCAAAATATTAACTTTCAAACCAAATTGATTAATTAAGCGTGCAATCACTGGTTGAGTTGCTGCGCCACCAAAAAACCATAAACGTAAAATCGGATGCGTGTTTGGCAATTCTTGTTGATGAACATGCGCGCGTATCGTGCTAGGCAATTGTTGCGGCAAAGAAGAAATAATAAAGTTTTTTGCAATGGGTGTTTTGGGATGGGCGAAAAATTCACCGACTTCATTTTCTTCAATCAATTGTCCATTTTGTAAAATGCCAACTCGATCACAACAAGCTTTAATAACCGACATTTCGTGGGTAATTAATAAAATCGTTAGGTTGAGAGTATCGCGAATATTTTTTAATAATTCTAAAATCATCGTGGTGGTTTCAGGGTCGAGTGCTGAAGTGGCTTCATCTGATAACAACACTTTCGGTTTGCAAGCTAATGCACGCGCAATCGCAACCCGTTGTTTTTGTCCGCCGCTTAATTGCGCGGGGTAGTGGTTACTTTTTTCTGTTAAGCCAGTTAATTCCAGCAGTGGATTTATGGTTGCAGCAATTTGGTCGCGACTCATGCCGCTGAATTCTAACGGCAGTGCGACATTTTGATAAACCGTGCGTGAGTTAAGCAAATTGAAATGCTGAAAAATCATGCCAATATTGCGACGCGCAGTACGTAATGCGCCAGTGGACAGTGTAGTTAATTTTTCCCCCGCAATAGTGACTGTGCCACTAGTGGGTCTTTCTAGCAGGTTAACGCAGCGTATCAGGGTGCTTTTCCCCGCCCCACTTTGGCCGATGATACCAAATATCTCGCCTGCTTTTACGGTCAAATTAATGCCTTGCAGCGCGATGACTTCGCCTTTAGCGGTTGTATAAGTTTTGTCAATATTGCCAAGTTCAATCATAGTCTTAAACAGCTTAAAGTTGATTTATGTGCCATGTATTGCTACCATTGCATTTCTTTTGAACATACACGAGAGAGTAAACATGCGATTACCATCTAAAAGATTGATAGCGGTAGCTTCAGTGATGACGATATTAACCGGTTGTGATGTCTATGACTATCCCAATAGCCCTGGTTATGTTCCGTATAGTGGCAGCACTGCAGTTAGTTCAGCTAGCTCAAGCAGCTCGAATAATGCAAATTATTATAACAACAATAACAACTATTACTCACCATCTCAACCTGCAGCTCCAGCAGCTCCTGCTGCGCCACAGCCCGATATGTCTGGTGGTATGTCAGGCGGTGCAAGCGGCGGTTCCACGGTTGCATCGGGTGGAATGAGCGGTGGCGGTGCGCCAACAGCTCCATCTGCGCCACAAGATATGTCAGGTGGTATGAGTGGGGGTGCCGGTTCTGCGTCAGTAGCATCTCAAGGTTCTGCTTCAGCTTCAGCGGATGAAATGTCTGGCGGCATGAGCGGCGGCGCTGGTAGTACAGCTTCAGCGGCTCCAATGCCAGCACCTGCAGCGGGTGGTATGGCCGGTGGCATGAGTGGCGGTGCTTCAGCTTAGCATGTCCAGTTGACACCCTAGCCAGTCGGTCTGGCGAGGGTGTCTGTAATTAATGGCGTCATTGCAATGACGCCTTAGACTGAATGACAATACTTTTTTTAATAATTATCCATTATAATTCCTCTCTTTTTACCACTCGACAACAAGGACACCCCGTGACCTCTGCGCTTTTAACCGATCTATATCAATTAACCATGGCCTATGGTTATTGGAAATTAGGTATGCACGAACGTGAAGCCGTGTTTCACCAAATTTTCCGCAAACAGCCTTTTCAAAATAGTTATTCAGTCGCTTGTGGTTTAGCAACCGTCGTCGATTTTTTACAGCACTGGCATTTTAGCGAAAGTGATTTAAGTTATTTAGAGGGTTTGCGTACTCCAAATGATAAACCGCTTTTTTCCGCTGAATTTTTAGATTATTTAAAAACACTGCGTTTTAGTTGTGACATAGATGCAATACCAGAAGGGAATCTGGTGTTTCCGCATGAGCCGCTACTGCGTGTCAAAGGCCCTTTATTGCAAGGGCAATTAATCGAATCAACCTTGCTGAATATTATTAATTTCCAAACATTGATTGCCACTAAAGCCGCAAGAGTTTGCCAAGCAGCACATGGCGAACCGGTGTTAGAATTTGGTATGCGCCGTGCGCAAGGTCCGGATGGCGCAATGTCTGCTAGTCGAGCTGCCTATATCGGCGGCTGTGCAGCCACTTCAAATGTGTTAGCAGGTAAGCTATATGGCATTCCTGTTTCTGGCACGCATGGACACAGCTGGGTGACAGCATTTCCAGATGAGCTTAGTGCATTTAACGCTTATGCCGAAGTCATGCCGCACAATTGTGTTTTATTGGTGGATACTTATGACACCTTGCAAGGTGTTAGACATGCAATTGAAATTGGCAAAAAACTTCATGAACGTGGCGCAGAATTGCGTGCTATTCGTTTAGACTCAGGCGATTTAGCGAGTTTGAGTATTAAAGCGCGTAAATTATTGGATGAAGCAGGCTTGCGTAAAACGAAAATTATCGCGAGTAATAGTTTGGACGAATATGAAATTACCAAACAAAAACAGCAAGGCGCTGCGACATCTATTTGGGGCGTTGGCACGAGCTTAACAACTGCTTACGATCATGCGGCGCTCGACGGCGTTTATAAGTTGACTGCGTTAGCGACAGGTGACGGTGCGTGGGAATATAAATTAAAAATATCTGAGCAAGCGATTAAAACTTCCAATCCTGGGATACATCAAGTGCGGCGTTTTTTCCGCAATAAAAAACCAGTGATGGATGTCATTTATGATCTTGAACTGGGAATTCCATTTAAATCGAGCATGGTGTCACTTGAAGCACCGCATAAAACAACGCAATGTGAACACTACGATGAAACATTGGATTTGTTGCAGCCTATTTTTCGCCGCGGCAAATTAGTCGCTGAAATGGAAACCATTCAGGCGCTGCGTGATCGTGCGCTTCATCAAGTGACAGAATTTTCAAAAACGCGCGATGAAAAACCGTATTTAGTCGGCTTAGAACACAACTTACATCATTTAAAACAACTGCTTACGATCATGCGGCGCTTATGGTGTTTGCGCTTGGGCCACGGATCGGGAAAAAAGATTTGCACGATATCCAAGCTTTTATCTGGGATGCACTGCCCTAACACTTCCACTGCATCAGCATAATAAACACGAATATTCTTGAGCTGATGAGCTTCAATACCTTGCAATAATGTGCCGATACCTGGTAAATGTGTTTCAATCCCAATAAAATCTTGTTCCGGATTTGCTTTCGCCATTTCCAATAATGAATATCCAGAACCAAAACCAATTTCTAATATACGTGGCGCTTCACGCTGAAAAATTG
>Ga0207089_1058_pt1 | contig 24928 bp, 24 predicted proteins | sample Alteio_BWMinHeat_49_FD_153571 | JGI IMG/M metagenome (GOLD analysis project Ga0207089, IMG submission 153571) | Enriched cells from forest soil in Barre Woods Harvard Forest LTER site, Petersham, Massachusetts, United States -... | ecosystem: Environmental > Terrestrial > Soil > Temperate forest >...
GACAAATGCTGGCTGGATTGTTAAATTGGGCGCAAGGTACCTTTGCTTCAAAAATAATTGTTCAAACAGATTCAGTCCAAGTTACACGAGAAGTTGACGGCGGATTAGAAACTCTTAAGTTAAAATTACCCACAGTCATTACAACTGATCTGCGTTTGAATGAGCCGCGTTATCTCTCTTTACCGAATATCGTTCAAGCAAAGCGTAAACCTATCATGACGATTGCTGCCGGTGAATTGCAACTCGATATTCAACCACGTCTTCGCACTTTAAAAGTTGCGGCACCCGAAAAACGCCGTGCTGGTGTGAAATTAGCAAACGTGGGTGAATTGATAGAAAAGTTAAAACATGAAGCGCAGGTGATTTCATGAAAGTATTGGTTTTACTAGAGCATGACAATCAAGAATTAAAAAAAGTGAACTACCATACACTTACCGCTGCCTTGGCGTTAGGCAGTGTCGATGTGCTGTTATGCGGCGAACATTGCGATGCAGTGATAGAGCAGGTGAAACAATTACCGCGAGTAGAAAAAGCATGGATTGCAGATTCATCGGTATTTACTTATCAGTTAGCAGAAGCAGTTGCACCAGTGATTGCTGAAGTTGCGAAAAATTATGATTACGTTCTAACTGCCGCAACGACATTTGGAAAAAATATTTTACCCCGTGCGGCAGCATTATTAGATGTCAGTATGATTTCAGATGTCAGTAAAATTGAGTCTGCTGATACTTTTACACGGCCAATTTATGCAGGAAATGTGTTAGCTACAGTTAGCAGCCAAGAAAAAATAAAATTACTAACGATACGGACAACGGCTTTTCCCGCAACAAAACCGATTCTTAATACTAACCTTACCATTGAAAAAATATCATTTTCAGTTACGAATGCGCTTTCTCAGTTTGTGAGTCAAGAATTAACCGTTTCTGATAGACCAGAATTAACCGCAGCTCGCATTGTGGTTTCTGGTGGTCGTGGTTTGAAGAGCGCCGAAAATTTTAAATTATTGGAACAATTAGCCGATAGTTTAGGTGCTGCTATCGGTGCATCGCGTGCTGCAGTCGATGCCGGATTTGTGCCGAATGATTATCAAGTGGGACAAACAGGAAAAGTGGTCGCGCCGGATCTTTATATTGCGATTGGTATTTCGGGTGCAATTCAACACTTAGCCGGCATGAAAGACAGTAAAGTGATAGTGGCGATTAACAGTGATCCTGATGCACCGATTTTTCAAATTGCAGATTATGGTTTGGTCGGTGATTTATTTAAATTGATACCCGAATTACAAGCGGAGTTAAATAAGAAATGCGATTAACATTTTTAGGTGCAACCAATACCGTAACTGGCTCAAAATTTTTGCTGAATACGGGTAGTAAACGAATTTTGATTGATTGTGGTTTATTTCAAGGATTAAAAGAATTACGACAACGAAATTGGAGCAAATTTCCAATTGATCCACATTTAATTGACGCAGTGATTTTAACGCATGCACACATTGATCATAGCGGATATCTTCCTTTACTAGTTAAAAATGGCTTTGTTGGCAAAGTTTATTGCTCAAATGCGACAAAAGAATTGTGTGCAATTTTATTGCCTGATAGTGGTTATTTACAAGAAGAAGAAGCGAAATTAGCCAATAAATATGGATATTCAAAACATCGTCCTGCAGTTCCACTCTACACGCGCGAAGATGCGGAACATTGTTTACAACAATTCCGTGCAATAGATTTTCGAAAAAATTTAAAAATTGATGAAGATACTTATATTTCATTGATCCCAGCAGGTCACATTTTAGGTGCATCATTTATTCAAGTTAAAAATTTGCATTCAACCGTATTATTTTCTGGAGATTTGGGACGTCCCAATGATCCAGTCATGCACCCGCCATCTATCATGCAGGCAGCCGATTATTTAATTTTAGAATCGACATACGGAAATCGGTTACATAAAAAAGTGAATCCACAGGATGAATTGAGCGATATTATCAACGCAACTGCCGCACGCGGTGGCACAGTTGTCATTCCAGCTTTTGCAGTCGGACGCGCGCAACATTTACTTTATCTGTTATATCAATTAAAAACAGATAAACGCATTCCTGACTTACCCATTTATCTCGATAGCCCCATGGCGAAAGATGCGACAGATATTTTTCGTAAACACGCAGAGTTACATCGATTGAGTCCAGAATTATCGAGTAAAGTGTGCGAAATTGCGACGTATGTCAATTCACGAGAAGAATCACAAGCATTAGATGGAGTCACCACACCAAAAATTATTATTTCTGCCAGCGGCATGTTGGAAGGTGGCAGGGTGTTGCATCATATTCGCGTGTTTGCACAAGATGCGAAAAATACCATAGTATTTGCTGGTTATCAGGCAGCTGGCACACGTGGTGCGGATATGATCAATGGTAAACCGACTATTAAAATATTTGGCGAAGATGTGCCAGTCAACGCGCAAGTGAAAGTGTTAAGTAATATGTCGGCGCATGCAGATTATGATGAGATTTTGCAATGGTTGCATAACTTCAACCATCATCCGCGAAAAATCTTTATTACGCATGGTGAACCAGAAGCGGCTTCAGCGTTAAAAGAAAAAATTAAAGAGCAATATAATTGGGAGTGTGTGATTCCAGATTATTTACAGACAGAGGTTTTGTCATGAAGTTAATTCGCATACTTTTTAAACTTACTTCAGTAAAAGACGTGAAAGGATGCGTTAATTACCAAGGTATTAAAAAATCACTTAAAGATATGGCGTCGGGGATAGAAAAAGGAGCGAAAAAACAAAATAATAGCTCAGGCTATCGTTAGCATCCGTCATTGCTGTAAAGGTTAGGTAATGCATTGACAGAAATATGTTAGTTTCTATGCTCTACAACAAAAGACACGCTGTCATCCCGTGATGCTTTTACACGGGATGACAGCTGTTAACTTATGAAGGTCATAGCTATATTTCCGTCAACGCATTACCTAACCTAACCTAACCTAACCTAACCTTTACAGCACAGACAACACACACCGTTTACTAAATCGTCGAATTCAAAATACTTTCCAACATTTCCTGTCGACCTGAAACGGGGCTCGGATTGACTTCATGTTTTAATACATGCTGCGCCAATTTTTCAAAATCCATTTTCCCATGAATAATGTCTTGGCCTAACGATGTTTTCCAGCCAGCATAGCGTTGGTCAATGAACTGATCTAATTCCTGCGTCTCGATTAATTTCGCTGCGATTAATAATCCACGTGCTAGTGTGTCAATTCCGCTGATATGACCATAAAACATATCAGTTAAATCGATGCTTTGACGACGCAATTTTGTATCGAAATTGAATCCACCAGTTGTGAAGCCACCATTCTTTAAAATTAAATATAACACTTGCACGATTTCACTGAGGTGCGTAGGGAATTGATCAGTATCCCAACCGAGTTGTGGATCACCTTGATTTGCATCGATGCTACCAAACATATTATTTGCGTATGCATAAGCAACTTCATGAGGGAAAGTGTGACCAGCGAGTGTTGCATGATTAGCTTCAATATTTACACGAAATTCTTTTTCTAAACCATGTTTTTGTAAAAAAGCAAAAACAGTTGCAGTGTCGTAATCATATTGATGTTTCGTCGGTTCACAAGGCTTCGGTTCAATTAATAACGTTCCCTTAAAACCAATTTTATGTTTGTAGTCAACTAACATTGAAAGAAATCGAGCAAGTTGATCTGTTTCTTGTTGTAAATTTGTATTGAGCAATGTGTCATAACCTTCACGACCGCCCCATAATACATAATTTTCACCGCCTAATTGTTTAGTAATATCGATAGCTTGTTTGACTTGCGCCACTGCGTATGAAAATACTTCTGGATTTGGGTTAGTTGCAGCGCCGGCTAAATAACGGCGGTGACTAAATAAATTGGCTGTACCCCATAATAATTTAATTTTAGTACGATCCATTTCAAGTTGGATTTTTTCAACTATTTCTGAGAGATTGCGTTGGGTTTCTTGTAAGTTATTCCCTTCAGGTGCGATGTCACGATCGTGAAAAGTAAAATAATTTAAACCTAACTTTTCAATAAATTCGAATGCAGCCTTAACGCGTAATTCAGCTAATTTCATTGGATGAGCTTCATGTTGCTGCATCCATGGACGATCAAATGAATGATCACCAAAAATATCATGACCAGACCAGCAAAATGTATGCCAATAACAAACGGCTAGGCGTAAATGGTCTTCCATGGTTTTGCCGAGCACAACTTGTTTGGGGTTGTAATAGCGATACGCTAAATGATGCGTATTGTTTTTTCCTTCATAGCGAATCGGCTGAATGGTTTCAAAAAAGTTTTTCATATTAAAAAAGATCCTTAGTACGTTGATAGAGAGCGCGGAAAGTGTTGAGCTTTTCACAGTAATAGGCTGATAAATTTTTATCGGGTTCAATTATTTTTTCAATTGGCGGTGTGTTAAATGCTTGCCGTGGATCTGATTTGTTGATTGCAAGCCATGCCAAACGTGCGGCACCCAGTGCAGCTCCGACATCACGAGATGTACGGTAAATTAAGGGACGTTGTAGTACGGCAGCTAAAATAGTGCCCCAATAATAACTTTGTGCACCGCCACCGACGACAGACACTGATGAAATTTCAATGCCTGCGTTTAACATTGCATCTTGCCCATCTGCAAAAGCAAATGCGACGCCTTCTAACACTGCGCGAGTTAAATCTGCACGTTGTGTTGCATTTGTCATGCCAAAAAATACTGCTTTCGCATGCGGATTATTGTGCGGCGTTCTTTCACCAGACAAATAAGGTAAAAAGATAATGGATTGTTCTGGGTTTGAATTTGTTTCAGCTTCAGCAAGCAATAAATTCAAATTTGATTCGTGCACAACAGAGGATAACCATGATAAACAGTTTGCTGCGCTTAGATGCACAGACATGTGATGCCAATGATCTGGTAAGCAATGACAAAAGGTATGTAAACCATCGCTTGGATTCGCTTGATAAGTATTATTAGAAACAAAATAAACGCCAGAGGTGCCGAGTGATAAAAATGCACTTCCAGGTTCAATGACATTTACACTGATTGCACCAGCTGGGTTATCACCACCGCCACCGACAAGCACAGTATTGTGTGGAATACCCCATTCTGCTGCGAGTGATGCTGAAATTGTTCCAGTGATCTCAGAACCTTCAAATAAGTTTGGCATATGTGCACGTGTAAGTTGGCATGCAGCTAACATTTCGTCTGACCAATCGCGCATTTTTGGATTCAACCAACCTGTGCCCGATGCATCAGAAACGTCAGTAGCAAATTCTCCCGTCATTTTTAAACGCAGATAATCTTTTGGTAGTAGAATTTTAGCTAATTTTTTAAATACATCTGGTTCATTTTTTGCAACCCATCGAATTTTAGGTGCGGTAAATCCAGCCATCATGCGATTACCGACGATGCTGGTGTAATGTGGAATTTGTGCGGCAATTTCTTCACATTCTGCAAATGATCGACCATCATTCCAAAGAATAGCGGGGCGTAGCACATTATTATTTGCATCCAGCAATGTCGCACCATGCTGTTGTCCAGACAACCCTATCGCAGTTAATTTTCCGAATGCACTTGTGTGTTGCGCTTTCAGTGCTCGCATACCGTCATGTGTTGCCTGCCACCAATCGTGTGGATGTTGTTCTGACCAGAGGGGCTTAGGTTGTGAAATTGATAATGGTTGAGAATGTTGCGCCACTACATTTTGCTCATCATCGAGCAAAACAAATTTTACACTGGATGTACCAAGATCAATACCTAAGAACATAGCTTACCCTTCTTGTACCGCTGTTAATTTTCGGAGTGACAAACCTGTTTGTAGATGTGATTCAATTTGCTCAAGCGTGACATGTTTTGTTTCCGGCACGAGAAAATAGATGAAACTTAAGCCTGTCACACTGATGATGAAGTAAATAAAAAATGTCCCGCTTGCTCCGAGAAGTTGAATGAGAGTTAAAAAAGTCAGAGCAACGAACATATTGCTGCCCCAATTTGCGGCGGTTGCTAAGCTTGAACCAAGACCGCGTACCTTCAGCGGATAAATTTCTGCAATCATAAGCCACATGATGGGTCCCAAACTAAATGCGAAACAAGCTATGTATGCGAGCATGCTTCCCATTGAAACCCATTTTAACATTGCAGAATGGGAAGGATGAGAAAATGCAAAGCTCAGCATTAATAGGCTCACTGCCATTCCAGCTAAACCAATCAGTAACAATGGTCTTCGGCCTAGAGTATCAATCAGTGGTAATGCAATCACAGTGAATAAAACAAAAATGATACCAACACCCATAGTGGCTAAAATTGCTGTAGTTGCGCTTTGAAAACCTGCTAATTTAAAAATAGTTGGAGCATAGTAAATGATAGTATTAATGCCGGTCACTTGCTGTAAAATGGCGAGACCTACACCGATGGTGAGTGTTCCACGAATGCGTGGTGAAAAAAGTAATTTCCAGTTGCTACCATTTTGTTGGTGTACGTTCGCTTGAATAGCGGCAAGTTCATCTTCAGCAACTTGCACATTTTGGTGAATACGTAGCAGTACTGTTAATGCCTGATTTGCACGACCTTTTGCTGCGATCCAACGAGGGCTGTCGGGTAAGAATAACAAGCCGAGAAAAAAAATAGCGGCAGGAATGACACCTGCAGCAAACATCCAACGCCATTCGCCGAGTGGAGCAAAGTGATAATCAACAATGTAAGAAAATAAAATTCCTAACGTAATTGCAAGTTGGTTAAGAGAGACTAACGCGCCACGATATTTCGCCGGTGCAATCTCAGATATATAGAGCGGTGCCACATAAGATGCGACGCCAATCGCGATTCCGACTCCAATGCGTCCAGCAATAATAATGCCGATGGTGCTGCCAATGGCGGTGGTTAGAGTGCCGACAATGAAAACAATGGAATCTAACAGTAATAAACGTTTTCGGCCCAGATGATCTGCTAAGCGGCCACTAAAGATGGCACCCAATAATGCGCCAAATAATACCGCACTGACGACAATGCCATTGGTTTGTGCAGATAAGTGAAATTCGTCATTAATGAATAAGATAGCACCGGAAACCACGCCAGTGTCATAACCGAATAGAATACCGGCAATTGCGGCAATGGCTGCAATCACAATAAAAAAGTAATTCTTACTGATGGCGGGGCTTTCCATGGCTTGTCCTTCTTTTAAGATAATTGCGCGATATTACCCGTGTTTTAATACTGGCTCAAGCACGATAAAATTAATAAATATTTAAATTGACATATCAATATAAAATGTCAAAATTATAATAAATGACATTTTTATAAAAGGTGACATATGCAAGAAGAATTCAGAGTCAAAATGGCTGATAATGGCCGGATCGTTATTCCTATGGCATGCCGACAACTGCTGGGAATTCAATCGGGAGAAGATTTAATTATTCGCGTTGAAGATCATGAATTACGCTTATTTAGTTTAAAACATTCATTACAAAAAGCGCGTTCAATCGTACAAAAACATGCAAAAAATAAAAGTTTAGTAAAACAATTAAAAATCATGCGTAAATCGGATGCTGAACATGAATAAATCTACTGTATTAGATGCTTCTGCGCTATTGGCTTTATTAAATGAAGAACCTGGATACATGGCAGTTGAAGCTGTATTGCCTGGTGCAATCATGTCAACGGTGAATATTTCCGAAGTGATCGCGGTGTTAATGCATATTGGTATTGCTTCAGAGGAAGCCGAGCAAATTGTTATGGAAATGCTCGAACATATTGTGCCATTTGATATCGAACAAGCTTGTGTGGCTGCATCACTTAGAAAACACACCAAATCATTGGGATTATCACTAGGCGATCGTGCTTGTTTGAGTTTAGCTAAAATTAAAAGATTGCCAGTGCTAACGGCAGATAAAATATGGCATAAATTACAGATTAAAGATGTACAAGTGCAGCTAATACGTTAATCCGCTCAGGGCTCCGGCATTAAAATCTAGCTGTTTTTTTACTGATTTTTATGGGGCCCCATCGCTTCGGGTATCCCGCAGTGCAAGCACTGCGGGAGCCCTCCCTACCGCTCAGCCCCATAAAAATCAGTAAAAAAACAGCTAGATTTTAATGCCGGAGCCCTGCTAATCCGCTAGATTCATCAAGTTATAATTTATCTTAAATCCTTGTTATACTAAAATTGTGCGTGTTGCAAAACTCAGGTGAAACATAATGACTATAAATAATGATGATATAGATGATAAAGACGATAAGACTGGCCAAGGCGGTGAGGAAGGTGGCGAAGGCGGTAAGGGTGGCAAAAGTGGTGAAATACACTTTCGTTATCAAGATGCTATGTCGCTTCCGCAGCGCGATGACTTGTTGCCGCCGGAAGAAATCCGACGTTTATTAATCGTTCAGAAAGAGTTACATAAATCGCACGTTGATAAGCAAAAAAGCACGCGAAAAGAGCGCACAGCAATCAAAGAAGGGCGTGTCCAATACGATCATCGCGCGGGTTTGCGCGCAGGTTATGGCAGCGGATCTCAATTTAAAAAACATTGGATTAGTAACAAAGCACAGTTTAGTGGAATCGATCGGCAAGTTGTCGGTGTTCCCACAGAAAATCGTGCGGAGACAAATGAAGCCAATCGTAATGAGTTAGAAAATCGCTTGCAGTTACGCCATGCACACCGTAACGTTCCTAAATTTAATCCTAAGCCAAGGCCATATTAGTCATGCAATCATTAGCTGACGCAATCATCGAAGAAAATATTCCACTCATCCAAGATATTATCCGCAGTGGTGAAGTATTAAACCAACTTGATGAATATGGATTTACACCTTTAGTCGAAGCCGCAATTGCAAATAATATAGAAATTGCAAAATTATTATTAATGCAAGGTGCCGATGCAAATTTACCTGATATGACAGGTGGAACCGCGCTTCATTGGGCAGCAGAAAATAATAATGTGAAATTAGCAAAGTTATTGTTGCATTATCATGCTGACCCGAATGCATATAACTTTTCAGGGCAGCCAGTGTTAACTATGCCGTACTTGCGTCAACAAACAGAATTAAAAAATACGTTAGTAAGTGCGGGTGCGCAATTAGCGTTTACGCAAGATTATATCAATACAAAATTGCTTGGGCATATGTTTGAGTTGGTTGGCATAGCAAATATTATCAGTCCTAACAATCAATTTGTAGAAGTTGATTTTGAAGGCTTCGTGCTTGAGTTTAGTTTGAGTGTGATTGCTGACTCAGTGCTACAATTTCAAAATCATTTCGCGGTCAGAAAATTACGTCGTTACATGAATTTAATTAACGTGATCATTGAAACATTAAGTCGTGCCGCGAAATTAATTAGATATCAACAATATCAAGTTGACATCGATCAACATCAAACTGAAATTCGACCACTGATTCAGCAAGAGCCATTGATTATTCCGATCGGTTACGAAGGGCATGCGATTACGTTTATTAAATTAGGTAATTTGCTGGTGAAGTGTGATCGTCGTGAAGACAGCCGGTTATATGATAATGTCGTCATTTATCAGATTAACAGACCGGAAGTGATGACGAATGAATTTATCCAAAAATTAATATTTTCAAAACAAGATTGGGAAACAATTAATAACAGTTTACCACAATGGCTAAATTTGCAGCCGATCACAGAAATAAAACTAGCTGCTCAAGTAAGCGGTAATTGTTCATGGGCGAACGTGGAAGCTTGTTTACCCACGTTATTTTTTTTACTGTCTTCACAAAATGAAGATTTTGAAGCTAATATTTTGCGTTATAAAAATCTCGCGTTAGATTTTTTTAAGCAATGGCGTGAATGGAACAAAGACCGTTCATTGCAATTTTGTTTACAGAGTTTTCGCGACGGCGATTCGATTCGTAAAGCATGTAAAGCTGAGATATTAGCAGCCATTTTATATCAAAGTTGTAATTCTGGCAGCATGCTTGACCGTGATCGCGCAGAGTCAATCATTTCAGTCATTGGAACTCAGAAGTATGAATATATTCTCCAAAACTACATTAAGACGTATTGTTACGAAGATAGCAGTGAAGAAGGCAAAAACTTTTTACAATTGCTAAAAAGCTTAGGCTATCGGACCTAGTAGTAGGCTAATGAAAATTCCTATGTTATGCTAATTGCCGATATAGTAAGGGATTTTTTATCTAGAAGGAGCTAAGTCATGAAGGATACGAATATATTGAATTGGATATCTTGGATATTAGTATTAGTCGGTGGTGTCAATTGGGGTCTGTACGGTTTATTTAAACTTAATCTTGTTGAAGCTATTTTAGGCTCTGGATTTCTAGCCCGACTTGTTTATATTATTGTTGGTGCGGGCGCTTGCTATATTATTTATACGTATTTCAGCAAAAAGCCATCAGCATAGAATATTTCTTAAAATACGGTGAAGTGGAATTATCTTAGCGGTTTGTCTTCACCGTATCTTATCACTGTACATTATTGCAACTTTGAATTTCACAAGGATATGTAAATGAGTGTTGCAATCACTGCAATTGGAACAGCGAGTCCTGTCCATCGACAATCACAAAAAAGCGTTATTGATTTAATGTGTGCAACGTTACAACTCACCCCTGTTGAGAAGCGTATGCTCCGAGCAGTCTACAATGCTTCAGGCATAGATTATCGTCATAGTGTCTTAGAAGATTTTTCTAAGCCACATGGAGAACTGACTTTTTTTCCGAATGATGTTACAAAACCTTTTCCCACCACAGCGCAACGAATGAAGGCATATAAACAACATGCATTACCATTGGCACTGCGCGCAATAGAAAATTGTTTTTCTAACCTATCATTTGATCAACAACAAATTACGCATTTAGTGACAGTGAGTTGTACAGGAATGTATGCGCCTGGGATTGATATCGAAATCATCCATGCATTAGGATTGAAATCAAATATACAGCGCACTGCAGTCAATTTTATGGGTTGCTATGGTAGTTTTAACGGTATCAAAGTCGCACATGCAATTTGCCAGGCAAATCCTTCCGCTAAAGTATTAGTCGTCAGTGTGGAATTATGCACATTGCATTTTCAAAAAAACTTTACACCAGATAATTTAATCGCAGGTGCTATTTTTGCTGATGGTGCAGCAGCAGCTTTGATTGAGTCTAATTCAAAGAAAAAGCATTTTAGTTTGGAACAATTTCATTGTGATTTGCTTCCACAGGCGAGTAAGGAAATGGCGTGGGAAATTGCTGATTCTGGTTTTGATATGGTATTAACGAGTTATGTGCCGCAAACAGTTGAGTCTGGAATTGCCGCATTTGCAGAAAAATTATTGTCACTACAGCAATTGAAAATAACTGATGTCGATCATTATGCTATCCATCCCGGCGGCGTCAAAATTTTAGAAGCATGTGAGCAATCATTGAATCTTTCGCAAGAACAAAATGTTCATGCTTATGAAGTTCTGCGTCAAAATGGCAATATGTCATCTGCTACAATTTTATTTGTGCTTAAATCGTTATGGGATTCAGTATCCCAAGAGCACGATGGGCAAACAATTTTTAGTTGCGCGTTTGGACCAGGTTTAACGCTTGAGTCAATGCTGTTAAAAATCTCATCTTGAATAAGATCTGCTAATTGTAAAACAGATCACTAATGTGAATTTTTTATTTTAAACATTCCAAATTAAATTTCTTTACGAGCTGTGCTAAGTCATTTGGCGACAATGATTTTTTGTTAGCTTCAGCTTGCAGTAAAAAATTATTAAAACATGCTTGATATTTGCCTTGCTGCGGCGGATTTTTTGGATCGATTGGATAAGAAGTTAAATCAACAGAGACAAATTGTTGTTCCGATGTATCATTTTTTAAATCATGCTTCAAAACAACAGTGGCTACGCAACAAGCCGCACAAGCTTCAAGATCACTGTATGCGCTTAGCTTATGAGGGTTATCATTAGCTAATGCAAATAAATCATAGGAAGTGAGATTTTGATGATAAGTCAGTTGATTGTTGTCTCGCTTAACATCAGTAATCCCGCCATTGCAACGATCTCCACCATCATAAGATTTAACTTGTAACAGGTTGCCATTTCGTTTCACTGAGTAGAGTGCAGAAAATTGTCCACTGCCGCCGCTATTGTTAATTAGGTAAATAATGTCTGCGCCGTTTGCCATGCCATAGGATTTGTAATAACTATAGCCGTGATAGGTTCCTGTGGCGTTATCAAGACGATATTCATAATCAAAACCAAAGAAACCTTGTTTAATTAAGTCTTGATTATAATTTGTGAATTTATAGCCCTTCTCAGTGGCAAGTCCGCATTTTGCTAAATTAATCGGTTTTGACAAATCACTCGCATCGCTCAAACAAAGAGGGTCAATGGGTTTGCCTTGATACAAAAGAGCGCTAGGAAATTGACTCCCAAGAGGATTAGCCATGCCGATAACTGGAGCGGCAAGGATGAGGAATATAACTATTTTGATGAGAAGTTTATACATTTTGGAAAGATAACACGTGTTGGATTTATGTCAACAACTGGACTTTCATGCGGGAGCCCTGGCCAAATTGCGGCCAACCCATTGAAAATCAACGTCAGTTTATAGTTTATTTAGACGTTGTTGCATAAATCAAGATTCGTCGTTGCGAGGAGCGCTTTTTGCGACGAAGCAATCCAGTTATTTATGCATTGTTCAGAAACTGGATTGCTTCGGCCTGAAAAGCGGCCTCGCAACGACGATTTTTTTGTGCAAGTTTTGATTTATGCAACAACGCCGTTTATTTAATTGTTTCTTAATGAATTATTAATATTCTCTTAAGCTCTTCGCAGTACAATACTGCTAGTTTTAACCAATTATAGCCTAAAAAATAGGCAGCATACAAAACGAGAGAGCAGAGATGACGATTGATAAATTGACCAATACGATGGTCGATAATGCTATCAAAACGGTTGTTCAAAAGCATTTAGTCGCAGACCTTGATATTGCTGAAGTCAAAGCAGTAAAAAAGGCTGAGCGCGAATTGCTATCGAGCCAAAACATTGGCGTTTTCCAAGCTGCGGTTAAAGGAATCAAAGCACCTGCGGATGTGGAAGTCAAAGAAGAAGAGACGACATTAAAAATTCTTTTCACCCTTAAAGCTGCGCACACGAAAGTTAATAAACTGAGCATGCGTATGCAAACCAAGTTGAATAATGAAATCATTGTCGATGCGAATGGTGCTCTTTCATTAAATGTTGATGACATGAAAAAAATATCTAAGGTTTTAGCAACAGTTTTAGCAACACCTAAAACTTTCAAAGATTATCGTGTATTCATGACAGAAAGAAAGTTAGAGCAAGAATTCAAGGGTCATTTTTCACATTCTGCTTCCGTGGTAACAAAACCTAATAAAGTAAAAGGTGTACGACGCCCTGCAAAGTGGGTTTTTAAAACGGTCCATGAAGGCGAACAAGTGGCAAGACGTGAGGTAGTAGCACAGGAATTTTTGCGATTTTTAATGCCTTGGTATCCTAAAACTCGACTATATAAATCAGGGGATAGACTCGGAGTACTCTCGAAATTTGTTCAGTCTGATCATAAAGAATTGAAAGAAAATATTAAATTAAATCCTTTTGAATTTGCACAAACCTGTATTTTATCACTGGCTGTAGGTGAATTAGATTTAAGACCTGAAAACTGCAGAATCGATGATCAGCTTAAAACTGTAAAGACAGATGGCGGCAAGTGTTTTGGACAGATTACAGCGCCAGAAAGATGCAAATTTACTGAGGATGATGTGGCAGCTAGTCCGTTCCTAGTCAATCCTTCACCAATAAATTATTTTGATTTGCTCCAAAATATTAATGGAAAAGTTCACAAAAAATCTGATAGCCAATATTTTAAAAAAGATCTTTCAAACAATCCAGACTATCGTCATGGCGTGAATGTTGCATTATTAAAATTTATTTGTTTGACAGATGAATTAATTCAAGAATTTGTTGTGCAATATATAGATGCTGCTGCTGAACAAGATTTATTATCGAAAACATTGATCAATACAAGAAATATGTTTGAGAGAGCTGCTTTTAAGAATGTCAGCTTTAAGAATTATTCATCGTCAGAAGAAGTGATTGATGATTCGTGTGAGTTTCTCGATTCTGTTAAGGACTTTACGACAATGGGCAAAAATTATTTATGGGATCATTTGTCAGAGCAAGAAAAAAGGGAGTTCGAGGCAACGCTTATTGCATTAACTGGTGCAAAACAACACGCTGAGCCAAATAGTGCAAAACTTAGTTCTGTCAGCTCGGAAGATACTCGTTCTTCGGGCTCTTCAAGTTTGAGATTTTTTGAGCCGCCTAAATTCTCTATGAGTGAGACTAGTGTTGTAAGTGATTCTGCCGTCGACGAACTTGATCTAGATGCGATGTTTGGTCTGAAAAAAAATTAATTATTCAAAATAAATCGTTGGCTCATCTTGTTGTTTTTTTGGTTTTTGCAGTAAAAAAACTAACGGCAGCATAATAACAAAGCTCGCGGCAATCAATGCAAATACATCGACGAATGAAAGCATTTGTGCATGTCTTGCGAGCGTGCGTGCGAGAATTGCTATGGCAAGTGGACTGTTATTGTTGATGTGTAAGGGCTGAAGATAATGTGTTACCGCTGGATTATAAGGATTAATAAACCCACCCAATTGATTCCAAGCCATTTGTGTACGACGTGTGAGAACCGTCGCAACCACTGAAATACCAATGGAACTACCTAACGTACGCAATAAACTGAATAACCCGGCACCTTCTGCTCTGCTAGAGGCTGGTAGAGTCGAAAATGCAACGGCTGACAAAGGTACGAATATCATCCCAAGTCCAAATCCTTGCAAAATCATCGGATAAATAATCCAACCGTAGCTAATGTCTAAGTTATAACGAGTGCCGATATATATTCCGTAACCGCTGATCAAAACTCCTATGATGATAATTTTTCTAGGATCAACATATTTCATTAACTTTCCAACAATTAACATACTGGCCATACCGCTGAGACCTCGTGGTGCCATCACTAAACCGGTTGTTAACACGGGATAGTTAAATAAATTTTCTAGCATCAATGGGATGACTATCATCGCGCCATAGAATCCTAAACCAAATACAGCAATAAGAATGCAGCCGATGGCGAAATTTCTATCTGAAAAAATCGATAATTCAAAAACAGTATCTTCACTTTTTTTACCGATATTATTTAAGATAAAACCTAAAAATCCAATGACAGATAAAAATAGTGCAATGCAAATGACAGAAGAATTCAACCAATCGTCTTGATTGCCGCGATCCAAGAAAAATTGCAATGAGCCTATGGAGAGAGAAATTAAAGTTAATCCGATCCAATCCATTTTACGTTCTTTGGTTTTTGTTTCAGGCAGCATTTGCCAAGTGAGCATGAGACAGAAAATTCCCACGGGCACGTTGATGTAAAAATTCCAACGCCATGAGGCAATTTCCGTGAGATATCCTCCTAATGTTGGGCCAAGAACTGGGCCAACCATCACACCAACACCCCAAATTGCCATTGCGCTGCCGCGTTCTTCTGGTGGATAAATATCAGTTAAAATAGCTTGTGACAATGGAACCAATGCAGCACCGAACACACCTTGTAGTAAGCGAAAAAAGACGATTTGCCCAATGCTTTCTGCAGCACCACATAAGATTGACGCGATGACGAATCCACTGATGCTGATGAGCAAATATTTTTTTTGCCCGAGACGATCGGTAAAATATCCGGTTAATGGCATTAGAATCGCAGACGCAACCAAATAACTTGTGAGTACCCAGCTAATTTCATCTGATGTTGTTCCTAATGATCCTTCCATATGTGGTAATGCCACATTCACAATGGTGGTATCCAGAACTTGCATGAGTGTTGCAGACATTACTGCAATCGTAATTAAAGCGCGTGAGTAAGGTGTGAATTGCGTATGTGAGCGACTCACTTGTTTTTCTTCCAGGGATTAATATGGATAGTTGTGGTACCCGATGTGCCAATACGCAGAGGAAATGTTGTGTCAGTGTCGATAATCTGAATACGCACAGGAACACGCTGCGTGACTTTAACCCAATTACCAGTCGCATTCTCGGGTGGTAATAATGAAAATGCGCTACCACTGCCGCCACTGATACTTTCAACAATGCCAGTGAATTTATGACCTGGATACATGTCTACATACACATCAGCGTGCTGTCCAGGTGAGATATATTGCAAATCGGTTTCTTTGAAATTTGCATCTAACCAAAACTCATTGTTACTAATAAGAGCAAACAAAGGTTGATTTTGTGTGACAACGTCACCGACTCTCAATGTTACATTGGTAACCCAGCCATCACTTGGCGCTCTAATTACCGTATAAAGTAAATTAAGTTCAGCTTGTTTCAGATTGGCAGTGTCGAGAGCCACTTGTGCAATCGCAGCTTGTAAATTATTTTCTGCATTATCACCCTCTTGTGCCGACATATTTTGTTTTTTTACGAGAGTCATGGTTCGTGCAGCCGTATTCTGTGCAAAGACTTGCTGTGCTTGACTCATCACCAGTTTTGCTTTTGCTTGATCAACCGCAACTTGGTACAAGTCAGGATCTAAATCAAATAAAACTTGTCCTGTTTTAACAAGTTGATTGTTTTTTATATAGAGATGAGCAACTTGTCCACTGACGCGCGGCGCAATTTGAATGACGTTTGCGTTAACATAGGCATCATCCGTGCTGATATGAAAACGACTGTAAATCCAGTATATAAAACTGGCTGCGCAAATCATCGCAATCAATATCGTCAAATACTTTTTTTTGTTGGATGTTGTCATGTTAAGCCCGCTATTTTCTAGGTTTGTTTAAAACAGACTCCATCCTACAACATATTTATTTTAATGCAAAACAATCAAGTCTTTAAAATACCCTTCGAGACGCGCTTCGCGCTCCTCAGGGCGAACGGTTGAAATTTTTGTCGTGTATTAATAAAATTGTATTTATAGAATAATAAATGATCATTAAATAACAATACATCCAACTACAACACAGCGTTTCACCAACAAATAAGGTTATAATAACTGTATTGCAGCTAAGGAATTTAGCGACTCATGGAGGTAATGAAACTTCTCAATGTTGCCAAAACTCAGGATGTAGACGGGGGATTTGTATGAAAAACAAATTATATGAGATATCCAAAGGTTTTACGTTAATTGAGTTGATGATTACAATTGCGATTATCGGTATTTTAGCGACAATCGCTATCCCTTCATATACAAACTATAGTCGCCGAGCTTATTACAGTGAAGTTGTGCAATCTGCTGCACCATTTAAAGTGGGTGTGACGGAATGCTATCAAAATTTAGGTACATTGAAAGGATGTAACGGTGGAACAAATCATATACCCGCGAATATTAATACAGCAACAGGTGCTGTAGCGAATCTTACGGTAGTTAATGGTATTATCACGATTACACCAGTATCCCAAAATGGCATCTTACCGACAGATACCTATGTATTGACACCAACTGCTGTGAACAATGTGCTAACCTGGGTTGCAACAGGTGGCGGTGTAACGGATGGATATGCGTAATAAACTATAGCAGCATAATACAAGGAAGCTAACACATGCCTGACTCAATAACGGATCATAAAACCATCTTAAATTACACCATCAGTAGTGAGTTAGAGTTGAATCTATCTTATATGCCTTTTATTACTGAAGGTGGTTTATTCATTCCAACTGAGCAATCCTTTGCATTGGGCGATTCAGTAACGGTTAATTTACAATTGCCTGCTAAAAACGAATTGTTGACGATTGAAGGTAAAGTGATTTGGATTACTCCGGCAAATGCTTTGCATAATGCATTGCCTGGTGTCGGAATTGAATTTACTGGACAAGACGCACAAACAATTCGCGCTCAAATTGAGGGAACATTGCAGAATTCACCGGAATGATGCCACAGAGCAAGCTAGTTGCGCCCCAACTCTTGCATTATTTTTGATCAACGCAATATTTGATGACATACTTTTCCCTTCAGTTGCCTTCACGACTTCCTTAAGCAAAAACGGCGTAACCGCTTTCCCAGTGATCTGGTTTCGTTCAACAAGCTGTAAGGCAGCCAGAATGACGGGTTCAATAATCTCTTCTGGAATCGCATCAATGGCGGGAATAGGGTTGCTCACTAAGATTCCTGAGGATAGGCCTAATTTCCAATGTGTATCAATGAGTTGCGCGATATCTGCTATCTCATTGATTTTATTGGCCAGCTTATATTTATTGCCATGGCTGTAAAAGGTTGGAAAAGTATCAGTGCGATAGCCTATCACTGGTACACCCACGGTTTCTAAATATTCTAATGTGCGGGGAATATCTAAGATTGCTTTCACACCAGCACAAACAACCGCAACCGGTGTGCGAGAGAGTTCAATTAAATCTGCTGAAATGTCATAGTCATTTCCGCGATGTACGCCACCGATGCCGCCAGTTGCAAATACTTGTATTTTTGCCGCTGCTGCACAAAACATTGTTGCTGCAACGGTTGTGCCTGCATTGTGGCGTTGACTGAGTGCAAAAGAAATATCGCGTGGACTCGCTTTCACAGCATGTTTGTCTTCAGCAAGTTGTTGTAATTCTGCGGCTGACAAACCAATTTTGACTTTGCCATTCATGATGGCGATGGTTGCCGGAATCGCACCTTCTTCGCGGGCAATTTGTTCAACGAGTTGTGCTGTTTCTAAATTATTTGGATAGGGTAGCCCATGAGTAATGATAGTGGATTCTAACGCAAGCACTGGTTGATTGTTTCGCAGTGCTTGCTTGACTTCATCTGAATATTCTAAAAATTGCTGCATGGATTTCTCGCAAATTATTTAAATTTAATTTGCGCCAGGATAACTCAACTTTTTAAATATTCCAAACGACTTGCGCTCCAGCTAATGTAATGTTGGTGTGTGCATAACCAACGGCAGTTGCACCAGTGACTGGGTTAACACCATTGATGTGTGTTGAGCGAGTCAATACACGACCGAGTAAGAAATCAAACGCAAGTTTTTTATTCATTTGATAACGTGCACCCACTTGGAAACCCAATTTATCACCATCCGGGAAATTGATGTCACGATAATGACTGCTCGTTGGAGTGGGTTCATATTTTATTGAACCGCGTAACATCCAGATATCGTTTAATTTGTAATGTCCGCCTACACTTAAATCAAATGTATTGCTCATGTTCTGCGGAACGGATGCATTGACTAAACCAGATGGATTGGCCGATGTCGGTGGTCCAATATAATTTTGCGCATTGTAGGCTTTCAACACGCTCCATTGATCATAAGAGATAGTGCCCATAATTGCCCATCGTGTTGTTAAATCATGATAAGCACTGAGAGTCGTGACCGGTGGCAGAGGAATATTAAATCCGAAACGATTAGTTTCATAACTTGGACCATTATTTAATGCAAAGTCGCTAAAGCCGGTTAAATGCATCACGATTTTTGAACGATAATTTAAACCAATCCGAGTGGTATCAGTTGGGCGTAATAAAACACCTGCGTGCCAACCTTTACCCCAATCGTCTGCGGAATAGCGAGACAATGAATCGCCTGGTGTGCCGCCCAATGCCGGTGGGCCTTCTGTACGCACCGCATTTCTGCTGAGTACCGAGAAATAATTAAAATCAGGACCAGCGCCGACCGACCATTCTTGATTGATTTTGAATGCAATGCTTGGTGCCACATCAAATGTTTTCGTATAAATGCGTGTTAAATCATAGCGAGTAATAGCATTAAGACCATAGTCTTCAGTGAATCCCCAGGCTGGTACAACGCTTACACCGAATGCCCATCGATCATTGATGGGTTGCGAAAAGTGTAATCCAGGAATCATTGCATTCGGATAAGAGCGTGCTGTTCCAGTAGCCGTGTAATTGTATGAGGGAGCAGCAAATGCCGGATTAGCGGGGGCAGTTGTTGTACCATGAAATGTCACTGGTCCATAAAGATCAATTGCAGAGGCTACCAATTGTCTTGGTAAGTAAACTAAACCTGCAGAGTTGTACCAGTTCGTGCTGGCATCCTCAACGACTGCGGCTTCACCCGCATCGCCTAGCACGGAGGCACTTTGAAATTCCATTTTGTAACCAGATGCTTGTGCTAATGTTGTTGCGCATCCTAACACACAAAAACCCAACATCCTTGTTAGTGATTTATTCATTGTCTCATCCTTGAATCACACTTGTTTTTGGATCGCAATATTCCGGTATTTATTTAATAACTCAGTAAATAAGTTAGCTGGCAGCGGTTTACTGAAATAATAGCCTTGAACATAATCACAACCTTTACTAATTAAAAAGGTTAATTGATCGGCTGTTTCAACACCTTCTGCTAATGTTTTTACATTTAACTCTTTTGCTACCGCTATGATAGCAGAAACAATTGCAATACTGTCACTATTTTCTGGTATATCGCGAACAAATGATTGATCTATTTTTAATTTATCCACAGCAAATCGTTTTAAATAGCTCAAACCGGAATAACCTGTTCCGAAATCATCAACTGCTAAACTGAGTCCCATATTTTTAAACTCAGTCATTAAGTGGATGACAGATTCATCTAAGATTGCTGTTTCGGTAATTTCAAGTTCAAGAAAATCACGATTGATTTGAGTTTTCTTAATAATATTTTCAATCACGGTAAGAATGTTTTCTTGTTGTAATTGCTTAGCAGAGAGATTGACAGCCACTTTTAACATGGTGAAACCCATTTCATGCCAAAGACGAGTTTGTCTGCATGCTTCTTCTAAAACCCATTCACCGATTGGAATGATTAAGCCTGTTTCTTCAGCTAAGGGAATAAAATGCACCGGAGAAATAAACCCTTGCGTTGGATGCTGCCAACGTATCAATGCTTCCATGCCACAAATTTTCTGTGTTTTTAAATCAATTAGCGGCTGATAATGTAAAGATAATTGATGTTTACGCAGAGCATCATGCAAGTCTGTTTCTAATTCTAATTGCTTCGGCATCTTCGCATTAATTTCGCTGCGATATAATTCCATGTGGTTACCACCAAATTGCTTTGCTTGCAGCATTGCCGCATCGGAATTTATCAACAGAGTTTGATAATCAGTTCCATCGCGACCATAAAGACTTGCACCAATGCTAGCAGTCAATTTGACGCCGCGTTTTTCTAAATAAAATGGGTTATCCAAGATGGTAAACAAGCGATTAATTTTATCTTTGGCATCATCAATATTCAGCGGAACTAATAAGATATGAAAGGTGTCTTTACGCGAAATGGTGATGATGTGCTGTGTAGTTTTATCCGATGAATCAGCAATAAATTTTTTGAGTCGGTCAGAAACAGATTGAATAATCGAATTAGCTGCTTGATGACCGGCACTATCATTAATAAATTCCATACGATTTAGTGAAAAGCAAACCACAGCAAAAGTATTTTTAGTATCCTTTACCACTTGAATAGCTGAATCGATAAATTGTGGCAGCAAGCGTTCGTTTGGTAATTGAGTTAATAAATCATGATTTGCTTGATAACTCACAAGGGTATTTTCAAGCTTTAATTTGAGTGAATCTTTGAACCATTGTGTACTGCGATGATTGATGCCGAACATGAAGCCCATATAAATGATGGAGAAACTGCCGACTAAATTATAAAAAAAACTGCCTTTAACAAAACACCAGACAATGAGCGGAATCAGAATTAATGACAAAGTTACAATGCATAATCTAAATACTCCAATACTGCCTGTTGCATATCCTGTCGTAATTAAAAATAAAGCGATAAAAGCAAAGTATTGTCGCGTAATGTTATCTGGAATTAAATAGATTGAAAATCCCCATGCGATAGCGCAAATCGACATGCTGACAGAATAGGATAACAACCAAAATTTTAATGAATAGCTTTCTTTAAGCTTTTTATAAAACAGATATAATCCAGTTAATCCGACTAATGCTAGATTATAAAAAACAAACCAGCCAATTAACAATGAGAGTGGGTTTTGATGATAAAAATCGATAAAAACGGCAATTCCAACTGGGATACCACTGATCGTACCAGGTAAGCAACCACGATAAAGATGCTCAATCAACTCAGCTTGAACTTGCCGGTCGATGTTGGATTTTTCTTGGCTGCTTATCTGGTTTTGATCAGCAACAATTTCCATAATTAATTCTCATCGTTATTTAGTGGTAGCATAGCAACCCACTAAAGCGTCCATTTTAATTCCCGGTTTAATTCCTATTAAATAAGCTGCAGCTCCTCCACGTAACCCATCAAATGGTTTGTTATTTTTCTCCATAGTGAAATTTTCATATTTGATCGTATTCAAACATTTTTGTACTTTGTAATGGGTGACAATTTTTTCACTGATTTCATTGGTGAATTCAGCATAAGCAAAATCAAAGCCTTTTTTCACGGCTAAGTCTGCACAAGCTGAATCGATTGCCGTAGATAAACCTTCGCCACGATGTTTGCCATCAACAATAGCAATCCAGACATGTGCAATTTTCCCTTTTTTAAAATCTTTATTTAAAAATGGTTTGGAAAGTTCGTCTAAAATGGCAAAGATAGGTTTTAATTTTGGATAGTGATCGAGATGAGGTGTAAATCGATCGACAATGTCCTCTGCAATCGCACAAGCAATTACTTCATCTTTATCATCTACCGCGACAACGCTCATCCCATCTTTAATTGCCTTTTCAACGACTTCTGTTGCGAATGGTTCATAGTCGTCATAATTAACATGTAAATGTTTGGTAATAGGTTCACTATCACAAAATGATTTTATGAACAGCTTAATTGCTGATTTCATATGTTTCTTTTGTAATGTCAGAATGGAGTAATCTGTTTTAGATATTCTAGTTGCCATAACTTTCTCCTTCTCGTGTTGTAAATCAATTATGAATTGGTCAATTAAATCTTTTGTTACGTTTGTTAAAACACAAATTGTCGCTTTATCCCCAGTTAACATAAGTTGATATTTTCTCGCTAATGCAGCGGATGGCTTAGGAAAAGTGACATTAAAGTGGTATGGATATGAAACATTCTCTTCACCATATAAGTTAATTAATTGTTTACACAAATACTTAGAGATGTCTAAATTATTATGAACCATTTCAGTCAGTTTGTCTGAATTTTTGTCTAATTCTAATGTAAGCAATGCGTTATAGAACATCAGTACATTCAATCCCGATCGGGAACCTGTAATAGTGACATCGAGAATATTTCCTACATAATCAATGCTCCGTTCACTTTTTTCAAAAGCTTTTTCGAAGAATTCTCTACGTGCCAGAATGATACCGCAAGGTTGCGATAAACCGGGATATTTATGCGCAGAAACTGCTAATGTGTTCGCGCCTAACTCATCAAAATAATTTTCAATTTTACCGAATGGTTTCACAATCGGCATCACAAAACCTGTTAGTGCACCATCCATATGGATGGAATATTTTGGCTTAGCTGGATGTGTTTCGATAATTTTTTTAATCCCTGGAATATCATCTATCGCACCGGTGATTGTCGTACCAATGTTTGCAACAACAATAATAGCACTATGCGGATGCGCGCTGAGATGCAGCAAAAGTTCTTTATTAAAATTATTGAGATCCATGGAACCGTCTGGATTAGGCGAGACAGGCCTGATATTAAGCCGCAATATTTCAGCGATTTTTGGAATAGAGTAATGAGTATGCCCTTTGGTGAAAAACACGGTAGGCGTCAGCAATTGCTGCACAATGTTTTTATGTTGACTAACTTCGTCTTTAATCGCAATAATTTTTTGATAATGTTCACAGCGGTTTTGATAATCATTATTCGGAATTTTAGCTAGTGCGAGCAATAAATCCTGTTCATCTTTCGTTTGTAATTTAATTTGATTATCCATTTTGATCAACATGTCGAGTGCACTATTAATCATGTAGCGCTTTGACCACCACAAACTGGCAAAGTTTCCTTCAGTACCGCCCGTCGTGACATACCCACGAGCGCCGTCTTTTGGCATGCCATAATATTTTTCTAGAATTTCAATTAATTTTCGTTCATGACGTTTTACTTCCATCAATGAAGTTTCTGAATCTTTAAATGGGTCACCCACATTGTTTAATAACACATTGGCAAGACTGCCTGGGGAAATTCCTAAAATGCGATTATCAACGATGCCGAGGTAGGTAAGAAGCGAAACGGGATAGCCCAACTTATGACGCGCTAATTCGTCAATGTAGAGTAATAAGGTTTTAAAATCGCCATTTTGCCCCGTTGGGTTTACGATGAGCTCCTTGGGGGCGCGTTTTCCAGCCATAGCTCTTACCCCATTCTGTGAATCTTTAACTTATTCATTTTAATATATTATCTCATGATTTGATATCATAGGACTTGCTTTTTAGCGCCATGACTTCCAGAATGAAAAGATGGTCATAGAAAAATCAACCTGAAAATATAACAACAAATGAAATAATTCAGGAGGTTAGGATGAAACTGAAAGATAAGGCCTTGAAAGAACTGATACGCAGTCAAAAAGACATTGCGTGGCTGGCTTATTATGACGAATTGACTTCCTTGCCTAACCGAATTTTCTTTAATCAAACACTTAGCACTGCGATTAATCACTCCAAACGACACAATAAATTTATTGCTATTTTGATCATTAATTTAGATTCCTTTAGCAAAGTGAACACTCGGCTTGGCCAGAAGAAAGGTGATGAGATATTAAAAGAAATCAGCGCGCGCTTAACCAGTAGTCTGCGTTCAGAAGACGTTTTGGCAAGAGTGGAAGGTGATGAATTTATTGTTTTACTAAATGATATTGGCAAGCCAAAATTTGCGAGCGCAGTCGCTGAAAAAATCCTAGCCGCTTGTGCAAAACCAATAAAAGTAGATTTTAAAGAAGTTTCTATTACCGCTAGTATTGGTATTTCTATTTATCCAAAT
>Ga0207089_1066_pt1 | contig 22975 bp, 22 predicted proteins | sample Alteio_BWMinHeat_49_FD_153571 | JGI IMG/M metagenome (GOLD analysis project Ga0207089, IMG submission 153571) | Enriched cells from forest soil in Barre Woods Harvard Forest LTER site, Petersham, Massachusetts, United States -... | ecosystem: Environmental > Terrestrial > Soil > Temperate forest >...
CTACTTCTACTTCTAATTTTCTGATACGTTTCTCTTTCTCGTAGTTCCACACTGCTTTATCTAACACTGCTGCATTTCTCGCTTCTACACTGCTCTCTGGCCCAGGAAATCTCGCTGGAAGTCTCGCTTGCTCTCGTTCAAAATCGAATGTAAATACTCTAAGAGAACGATATACAACTGGACTTGAAGCTGCTGAGCCTGAAGAGGCAGCTGTCGGACTTGGAGATTCTGATATTGGAGCTGGGATGGATGACACCTTGCTTTCTTCAGCGTCAATTTTCATGTACCTAATATGGCGAAACATAGCAAATTCCTCGTTTTAATTAATAAAATTTTTTTAAAAAAAATCACGTCATCTTAACCCACAAACCTTAAAAAATCCTTAAGAGCCTGTTCAAGATCTTTTCGTCGCATAACAGATTCCTGATGTTTCATTATTTTGATTCACTCGTGGTATATGACGTAAATATCTCATTCAGCTGCTTGCTCACCCGAATAAATGTTGTTCGCTTAGATAATTCTTTTAAGCGTTGGGCACCCACATAAGTACACGTTGAACGAATGCCCCCTAAAATATCCAATACCGTGTTTTTTACCGGACCGCGATAGGGCACATTCACCGAACGTCCTTCGCTCGCGCGGTATTCTGCAACATTGCCATAATATTTTTCCATCGCCTCAGCAGAACTCATGCCATAAAAACGTTTATATTTTTTGCCTTGCTCTTCAATCACTTCGCCAAGACATTCATCATGACCCGACAACATACCGCCCAACATCACAAAATCGGCTCCCGCAGCAAATGCTTTTGCCACATCGCCCGGCGACGTACAACCGCCATCCGCACACACATGCCCGCCCAGTCCGTGCGCTGCATCCGCGCACTCAATAATGGCAGAAAGTTGTGGATAGCCTACGCCCGTTTTTTCTCGTGTTGTGCACACAGAACCAGGACCAATCCCAATTTTAACAATGTCAGCACCCGACAAAATTAATTCTTCGACCATTTCGCCTGTCACAACATTGCCTGCCATAATCACTTTGTCAGGATAAGTCGCGCGCAATTTTTCTAAAAATTTAACAAAATGTTCTGTGTAACCATTCGCCACATCCAGACAAATCATTGAGACATTGACAGCCTGTGCGACCTCCTGCAATCTCGCAAAATCACGCTCGCTTGTGCCAATTGAAACAAAACAAGATGGCATGGCCTCTTTATGTTGAGCTTCAAACTCTTTCCATTCCGCTATCGGATGAAACTTATCCATCGCCGTCAACAAACCGTGCTGAGCGAGCGCCGCACCCATGGCAAATGTGCCGGTATGATCCATATTTGCAGCAATAATGGGCACGCCACGCCAGGTAACGCCTGAATCTCTAAAACGAAATTCTCTCTCGACCAACACTTCGGACCTCGATTTTAATACACTTCGTTTAGGTCGAATTAACACATCTTTAAAATCCAGTTTTACATCATTTTCAATACGCATGATCGTTCCTCACAAAAGATTTTTTCATTTTCTTAAGACACGCAAAATAAAAACCATCCATGTTATGCATACCCGGCAAAATCTGCCTGCCTATCGCACATTCCCTGCCCCAGGATGCATTGATTTTTTCTTCTTTCACATCAGGAGTTGCTGCAATAAAAGATTCAAGAACGCGGGTATTTTCCAAACTGAAAACAGAACAAGTCGCATAAACCATTAAACCGCCTGGCTTCAGCAACGGCCAAAGCGCAGTCAACAAAAGCAACTGTTCTTTCGCCAATCTAACCATATCATCGACCTGACGCAGCATTTTAATATCAGGATGACGACGGATCACGCCGCTCGCAGAACAAGGTGCATCCAGCAAAATTCGGTCGAATAATTTTCCATCCCACCATTGCTCGACATTGCCCGCATCGGCGCAAATGATATCCGCAGTCAATTTTAGCCGTTGCAAATTTTCTTTGACTAACAGAAGCCGCGTTTCATCATGATCCAGCGCAACTAATTTTTCCAGCCTAGGCATTAATTCCAGAATATGCGTCGTTTTCCCCCCTGGCGCGGCACACGCATCCAGCACACGCTCTTGTTCGGCAACACCCAATAATTCCGCGGCTAATTGTGCCGCACCATCCTGCACTGACACATCACCTGCGGCAAAACCCGGCAACTGGCGCACATCGGTCGCGTCCTTCAGCACAATGCCGGCTTGCGTTTCAGGAATAAGGTACGCGTCAGTTAATTTTTTCAGATAGGTTTCTCGACTGTTATTTTTCTGATTTACGCGCAGAGAAAAAGGCGGATGCTGATTGTTAGCAACTAAAATATCCTTCCAGTCAGCGGGCCAATCTTGTCTAATCATGTCAATCATCCAAACAGGATGAGAATAAATCGCTGATTCGTGTTGCTGAATTTCTGCATTTATTTCCTGGGCGCTGCGCTGAAAACGACGCAGTACCGCATTGACTAAACCTTTCGCCCAGATTTTTTTAAGCACGCTGGTTGCAGCAACCGTTTCCGCGACTGATGCATGCGCTGGCACACGCATATCCGTCAATTGATATAAACCAACCAACATCAAACAGTAAATATCTTGGTCTTTTGTTTTTAAAGGTTTATCGAGTAGACGTTTTAAAATGGCATCGAGCCGAAAATACCCTCTACACACACCATAGGAAACAGCCTGCAAAAAGGCTTGATCCCGCGAATCATTAAACTGGACAGACCTCGCCGGTAGCGCATCTGCAAGAGAAACGCCATCCATCACGTCGCAAATGATTTTCGCGGCAGCCGCTCGAAGATTCATAAAATTTTTCCGACCGCGAAATCATGCTGGCGCGCATTTAACACATCCACAACGGATAACTGTCGCCCCCCTGGCAGTTGCAATGTTTTTATGCGCAGCACGCCTTGTCCTGTGGCAACATCAATTCCCTGGGAAGAAACTTGAATAATCGTACCGGGTTCTTTTGAACTTTGCTGTTCCACCACTTCCGCTTCCCAGATTCGCGCCGCTTGGATGAAAGCAATAGGCCATGGAATAAAAGCACGAATTTTTCGATCCAACTCAACAGCAGGTAATTTCCAATCAAGCCTGGCTTCTTCTTTGGTGATTTTATGCGCGTATGTTGCTGCAAAATGATCCTGGGGTGTCGGTTGAATAACGGATAATTGGTCGAGCGTTTTCATGAGAGCATCTGCGCCAAGTTGTGCTAATTTATCGTGCAGGATCAAACTCGTATCGCGTGACTCAATCGTGCATTCTGTCTCGTAAAGCATATCGCCCGTGTCCAGACCTTTATCCATTTGCATGATCGTGATGCCCGTTTTGGTATCGCCGGCCAACACAGCACGCTGAATAGGCGCCGCGCCACGCCAGCGCGGCAATAATGATGCATGAATATTGATGCAACCGAATTTTGGCGCCTGTAACACAGGTAATGGCAATAATAACCCGTAAGCCACCACGACCATGATATCGGCTTGCAAATCAGCCAACATCTGCTGCTCGCGCTCATCACGCAAAGTAATCGGCTGATGTACCGGCAAGTGGTGCTGTAGTGCCAACTCTTTAACTGGACTGGGCGTGAGTTTACGCCCACGCCCTGCAGGACGATCCGGTTGGGTGTAAACAGCCTTAACCTGATGACGTGAGTCAATTAAGGCAGAAAGAGCATGCACTGCAAATTGCGGCGTTCCCGCAAAAATAATTTTATAGGAGTGTGATGAATTCAAAGTGGTTTGTCCAAACTCCAATATTAAAGACGGTTCTTAGAAATAGAATATTTTTATTTCAGATAGATCATTTGGTGTTTTTTACCAAATGATCTATCTGAAACACGAGTCGATAATTTTGCACAGCCGCTGCCATATCGCCTAGATGCTCGAAGAGTTTTCCATATTCAACGTAAGTTTCCGGAATAGCTTCCAACTTTAAGCTGTCTTCCAAATAACTGCGGGCTTTACCCCAAAGCTGGCAACGCATACATAATTTCCCCAGGGTCAGCAATAAAATGGCTTGATTAGCATACATCTTCAGCCATTTTTCCGCATGAGATAATTGTTTTCTCGGATTATCTGTTACCAGCAAACCATATACTTTTACTAGCTCGCTGTCCCAATTTTTTTTCAGCGCTCGATTAATTAAATCTTCTACCTCATTCGCGGCTTCAGGATAACGCAATAATTGTTTTGCATAAGAGCAAATAAGTCCTGGATTTCGTTGTTGCCGGCGCGGCATCGTTGCCCAAAACTCATGGAGTGCTTTGATTCCTTCGGTTTTATGCCCCACGCTATTTAACAATTCTTGATACACACGCATTTCGAGGTGATCAAGCTTTTCTGAGGTCAGTAATTTCGCCTTGCGTAAACTAGGCAATAACTTTAATAATCCCTTCCAATCAGCTAAGCGCACGTAAAGTTTTTGCAATAGTTTTAAAGCAACACCATTCAATGGCGCAAGTGCACGTAAATGATTGAGAGTCGCCAACGCCTGTTCTAACTGTCCTTGCTCAAATTGTAATTGTGCTTGGGTTAAACCAATCGCGACATCGGCAGACGGAGACAAATCATGTGCCTGGTGTAAATACGTGTCTCGCTTGTCATAAGCTCCGCGTTCATGCGCTGCTTTAGCCAGAGCAAGATAATTAATTAATGGCGCATCCGATTGTGCTATCCCTTCCAGTAAATAATTTTCCGCATGACGCCAATGTCCTTCAATCAATTCGATCAGACCGCGATTGGTTTTGCTATACGCTTTATTTTTACGACGCCAGCGCAACCAGTTTTTCCAGCGATAAAACGAAGTATCCATTTCACCGAAAAACCGAACGACAAAATAAATCACTAGCATTAATCCAAGCAGACAGATCAGCGCAAACCAAAGCGGCATTTCAACTGACCAATTGCTATAAGTAAATAATGCAAGACCCGGATCGCGCGCTATCTTCAACCCAGCCCAAACAGAAAAAATTAAAACGAATATTCCAAGCACAAATCGCCGCATGAGAAGGCTCCTTAGCGATTATTCAAATAGGTCTGAAATGCCTGCAATGTGTTTGTCACAGTAGGCACTGCAGGATGAACATCAATTTGTTGTAATTGCTGCAAATCCGTTAACACTTGCTGGGTCACAGGCGAATTTTGCACGGTATATCGCTTAATCCAATCCACCGCCCGTTGCAAGCTTTTGCCATACACTTCTTGTTGACTATGCAACAGCCCCCACTCCGCTTTTTCAAGTTCGGCATGTAAGTTTTGATATAAGAGAACTTGTTGATCCGGTGTGATAAACGGGGGAATATTGGGTTGATTTTTTCGTATAATGACAATGTGCTGTAATGCTTGCCCCATCGCAGTCAACCCACGACGCCACCAGGGCAGATTTTCACTATTTTTATCCACTGCTGCCTCCGGTTGCTGACGGGTAAATGTGTTCATGATAGGCAGCTTTTCCAACTGATCATTCAATGCAGATAAACGCGCATAAATCCCTGAGACATCCACTTGTTTTGCGCTCTGCAACGCAACCAAATCAGCGGCCAATGCTTCGCGCACGGTATAAGCCCCAGGATCTTTTAATGTTGCGATATTTTGATCCGCTGATTGTAATAATTTAACGGCCAGTGGAATATCATTTTCAAACTGCAAACTATTATTGGCCAGCTTCACCCAATAGTGTGCTTCGGCCGCCAGAAAATCATCTTTGTTTGTGTGCTGACTTTTTTGTAATTCCGCGATGACTTGAGCCTGATTTTTTATTTCGGCGCTATTCTGTTGCACAAGTTGCTGAAGGTCAGCAACGGTTTTCCGCGCGTCAGCAACGGCATTTTGAGACTGAGCAAATCCAGCGAAAAGATAAGTCAGAACACTGGCGATACGGCTATTGACTGCAAGCAGTCCATAACTGGATAACCCCATCGCGATAATCAACACAATGACCGCAAATCCGGAAAATAAAATCCCAACATTTCCCAAAAAAATGGCGCGTTTTTTTAGGTCTGGTTGCTTTTTTACTTCCGCTTCATTCTCTGACATGGCCTTTTCCTCTTATATGACACAATGTAGCAATAATCGCATTATGACTGGCATTAGCTGCTAAAAAAACTTTTTTAAATCCTGCTTCCTTTGCAAGCTCAACAAGTCGTGAACTGACAACCACAATGGCTACGCCCAGCAGCAAGGATTGATTGGCAGACCCTATGAGCTTCATTAAATTATGCAGACTTTCGCCTGATGCGCATACTATTATATCGATTTTTTGTAGCCGGAATAAATTAAGATATTGCTCTATGTTCTTATAGTCGGGCAAAGTGCGCTGATAAACAATCAGTGAAATCACATTTGCACCGCGCATCGTCAATACATCCGTTAAAATTTCTCTACCGCCCTCGCCACGCACTAAAGCAATTTTTTTGCCCGAAATGGCTTGGAAACAAGCTAGTTTCAACAATCCCTCGCTAGACCATTCATCGGCAGAATACACGACTTCCGCAAAACCTGCTGCACGTAGCGCGTTCGCTGTGCCTTCACCTATGGCGGCTAGTTTGATTTTATCGGGAAAAATAGGCCAATATTCACGAATGAGCGGGAGACCCTGCAATACAGTGTGAGGGCTAATAAAAATGAGCCAATCCCATTGGTCCATTTGCACGATTTGCTTGTGCAGTTGGATGGGGTTTATTTGGATCGTAGGCAAATGCACGGGCTGTCCTCCCAGTGCAGCAATTTTCTCGCAAAGTAAATCGCCTTGTGGTTTAGGGCGTGTGACTAATATGCAGAGATTATGCAAATCATGGAATGACATTTTGTTAACCCACTGCCCAACAAGGGATAAACATGATTTTCTTTTTTTCATCAATAGCAAAATCACCGCGATAAATATAGTAACCCCACGGTGCTTTGGGTTCTATCTGCATAAAGGTTTTCAAATTGCGAATTTTTTTGTTGTCAATGGTGCGACCGTAAGTGATCTCGAAAGGTAGAATATGCGGTTTTCGGGTTACTACAAAATCGACTTCTGTTCCTGAAGAGGTGCGCCAATAATTTATGTGTTGCCGTAAGGGAGAACGAGAAATCCAGGTATTCAATTCATTTAAAAACCAATTTTCTAAACGATGACCAATTAATCCTGATTTTTGGAGTACATCAAGATCCCATAGCCCAGTCAGTAAACTGACTAGGCCATTATTGAGTAAATAACCTTTAGGAGATTTTACTAAACGTTTTAATGCGCTATTTATAAAAGGATACACTTCCATAAAAAGTAATGTCGCCTCGACATAACCCCGATATTTCTTTAGTGTATCTCGAGTGCATCCTAGCGCCTCAATAATGCGTTGATCATCGCGCACAGACCCTGTTTGTTCTGCTAACACATCTAACATATTGCGATAAAGATTAAGGTCAGTAATTGTTTCTATTGCGCGTACATCTTTTTCTAAATAAGTTTGTAAATAATTATTTAAGTAGCTTATTTTTTCTTGGGTTGTGGTGATGGCGAGTAATTCAGGAAATCCTCCCCAAATTAATAATTGAGATAATTCTTTTTCAAGCTCAGGCTTAAAAGGTTTCAGGTGAGCTATGTGTTCAGATATAAGATTGCTATTTTCTTCTTTAGTCAGTAAATCCAAAATAGAATCCATGGGAACAGAATTTTCTTTTGTTAACGTTGCTTCGCGTAAATTAAATGCTTGTAAGTGATGTAATTCAATTCTGCCAGCGAGAGATTCTGCGCTGAATTGATGAAGGCTGAGAACTGCAGATCCGGTTAAAATAAATTTTATATTATTTTTATCTTTATTTTCATCATACATGATTTTAATTTGATCGAATATATCAGGACATTTTTGTACTTCATCAACCACTACCCAAATTTTTTCTTTGCCATTGATTTGCTGTTTTGCTGATTCGCTAATCATAGAGGCTAATTGCATATCAGATACCCGTTTGCGTTGCTCCATCTGATCCATATTTAAAAATACCCACTTACGTTCAGGGTGATGCTTAGCATAGTTATCTAAAAAATAACTTTTACCCACACGACGGGGACCGAGCAGAGCAGTTATGTACTTGGTTTCAATGGAATTTTCTATGACGCAATGATTCATGCGTTGTTTGTACATCGATTTTATGCTCTTCATTAGGTTAAATTACAAAGATATATTAATCATCTAGAGGTGTTTTTGCAAGGATAAAAGCGAATTACACCGCCAACGTATTTAAAATATCTTGCGCACCTTGCAGCAACAAATCTCGCGCGACGGCAATACCTAATTTCTCAGCCCGATCAGCTGAATCAATTAAATTCGAACGTAATATCCGAACACCATCCACCGTGGCCACCAGACCGCTCAGAGCAAGCTGATGTTGTAACATTTCCGCGTAAGCTGCGATCGGCACAGAACAACCGCCACCCAGATAACGACACATAGCACGCTCTGCTGTCGTACAGACAAAACTTGTTTCGTGATTTAATGGGGCGATCAACTGTTGAGTGAGCCTATCATCCTGACGGCATTCAATCCCTAACACACCTTGACCTGCTGCGGGCAGTGATTGTTCGAAGGTGAGATAAGAACGAATACGTTGTTGGAAGCCCAAACGTTTCAATCCTGCCGCCGCTAAAACGATGGCAACATATTCCCCATCATCCAATTTAGCAAGCCGGGTATTCACATTACCGCGCAAAAAAGTGGTTTTTAAATCCGGACGCAATGCCAGCAATTGACTCTGACGACGCAAACTGGAAGTCCCAATCACTGCATTTTGCGGTAATTCAGCTAGCGATGCATAATCATTTGAAACCAGCGCATCGCGAGGATCTTCGCGTTCACACATGACGGGAATGCAAAGACCAGGCGGCAATTCCATGGGCACATCTTTCATGGAATGTACCGCCATGTTTGCACGCCCCTCCAGCAAAGCTTCTTCCAGCTCTTTAACAAACAAACCCTTACCACCTACTTTATACAAAGGGGTTGCCAGCATTTTATCAGCGCGAGTTGTGAGCCCCAATAAATGGACGGTCACATCAGGATGAATTTTCTCAAGCTGCGCCTTGACCCAGCACGCTTGCCACAACGCTAATGGGCTTTCGCGGGTCGCAATGGTTAACATCATTTTTCTCACCCTCTATTTTCTACTTTGCAGATTCTATACTTTAGGTCAAAATAAGCGCCAGTCTGTTTTTCCGAGGAAACATGAACCATGTCAGAATCATTACTAGAACGCGATGCTATTATCTATCATGAAATGATGGCGCACGTCCCTTTGTTTACACATCGCAAACCACACCATGTGGCTATTTTAAATGATGATGATCAGGGAATCCTTCGAGAAGTATCAAAACACGCCACTGTCACCCACTGCCATGCCAGCCTCGAGCACATTGAACCTGCGTCGCTGGATATTTTAATTGTAGGCGGGCCGGCACCTCAATCTGACTTCGCACATTATTTCAGTTGCTTGCATGCCGATGGTATTTTAATTCAATTATGTGAATCGCCTTTTCAGCTAAGCGAACTCAAATCAACGTTGCAAAAATTAAAAACCGCAGGATTTCACGACAGTCTGCCGCTACAACTTCCCGGCTGGCGCTCTGCAGTCATGGCAATAAAATACGGAACCATAAAACGGCCGCGCGAAAAAGATATTTTCAATAAATCCTTCGTCACGCGCTATTACAATTTTGATGTACATAAGGCTGCATTCGCCATACCAGAATTTATGCGCTTGGAGTTGGAAATTTATGGATAAACTTCAATTTTTAAATGACTTGGCCAAAAAATTATGTGACACGTTGCCTCAGGGTTTTCAGACACTCAAAAAAGACACGGAAAAAAATATCCATGCTGTGCTACAAACTGCTTTCACGAAGCTAGATCTGGTCACACGCGAAGAATTCGATACGCAAACGAAAGTGCTTGCGCGCAGCCGAAAAAAAATCGAGCAAATGGAAGCCAAAATAACGGAACTCGAAAAAATCATTGAAGAAAAGCATGCCAGATAAGGGGCGCTAATCAGCTTACTAATTGACAATATACCCTGAGCCTGCATAATAATAGTCCGATTTTAAATCGAATGGTAATATTAATTATGCTGACTAAACGAAAAAACCCAAAAGCAGAAGCTAAACGACAAAATAATGAGATCGATGAAACAAGCGAGTATCAAAAGGCTAAAATTAAAAAAATGCGCTTGAGACATGATGAGGCAGTTGGTCTTAATCTTAGATTTATTTCTATGATAATAAGCTTAGGTTTGCCGGCACTTGCTTCCCATTTTTTGATTGGTAAAGGCGCGCCATTAGAAAGTCTTTTTTTATGGCTTCATGCACAAAAAGCGAATGAATTAGCGTTGTCTGCCAGGGCTACAATGAAAAGCATAGGCTTACGAGACGAAGAATTAGACAAAGAAGTTATTATAAAACAAGTTATAGAAGACGCTTACAAAATAGCTGAATATGTCGACCCGTCTTATCCTGTTCCTGTTGAGAATCCCATCGATCTTTATGATGTAATGGCTAAAAAGCTAGATGAGATGACTCCTCATCAACCCGAAAATATTATTAATAATTATAAAGAAGGTTATGCTGGCACTCTGAATGGACTTGGTAAGTTGTTGTTTAATACACCGGGATTTAAAGAATTTTTTTCTGTGGAATACAAACAAATGCTAAACAGGGAAGAACTTAGTTATGTTAAATTGGCTATAAATTTTGATTTAGTTAAAAAAACTTCTTTTTCTGATCTTGCAAAATTAATTAATTTTGCTTATGTAAATTTTAATAACCATCATCTTGAGAGAATGGCAGACAGGAAATATAAAAGTGTTAATGACCTAGTTAAATCTACAAGTGCTGAAATCGCACTTACTTCGACTAATTATATGTTCATGTGGATTTTTGTACTAAGCAGTGTACTATTCACGAGATTTGTAATTGATTTTTCAGTTAAGTCTGTTTACAACAAATATCTAAAATCAGATACACCCACTTCAATTGAATCCTTAGAAGCAAACACAAATCAGTTATTAAACAGATATAAACAAGGCATGCAAGGGATGTTAGTTTTTATGCTTGCAGCATTACTTTATTCTTTCAATCAAATTAGAACACAAGAAAAAGAATCACCCGCTTTATACGTTTTTATTTTAAATACATTAATTACAATCGCTATCGATTTCAAATATTTTAAGAGATTAGCTCAAGATGAATGGGCTGAGCGTCAATTGAAAAATGAATTTAAAGAGATTCTTAATTATTTTAATGAAGCGGTGGCTGGTACACAGACTAAATGGATTCTTGAGCGATATAAAAAACTGGCAATCCTCACATTTTCTGCTGATATAGAACATAATCCAAAACCCCGTAAAGCGAATGAAATTGTAAGACGTGTATTATTACAACATAACATTCATGCTGTGTCTGAAAATAACGGTAGCACATTATGTATTGATGCTCGCTTACCTAGTGTTGATCCACAAAGCATTAATAATCAAATCAAAATAGCATTGGATGCATTAAATCAAGATGTCGAATCAAAAGAACCGCCCATTGAACCTAGGGTCACTCGCTATCAACAAAAAAAAATGAAAGCAAAACATTTTTTTAATTCCGCGAAGCCTGAAGTCAAGAGCAATTGTCCTGTAAAACGAGTAATAAAATTACCCAATGATTTGGCAAATCAGGGTCATTTAATCGAATGTGAAAATGGCTCTCGGTTCTTTATCCGAAAGCCTGATCCCAAATCATCAGCTGTAACGCAATATGATATAGATGATTTATTAGGCGACAGAGGAATGGATGTTGCCAGAAAGTGTGGACAAAGTGGAATTAAATTGTCAACGGACGGGACCATGGTGTTTAAAAATCCAAAGTCAAGAAAAAGAATTCGGCTCGAAGAGTCTGGACAAATTAGAGTAACCGTAAGTGATTATAATGATGATAATAATAACGAAGAAAAATACCAACAAGTTCCGGCGTATACTCCAGCGGAGTTATATGTAAAAAGAAGGTAGCCATATACGACATACGAAAGTTTATATAAGGCATGTTTAAACACACTGGAGTTTGGACAACCCACTGCCAAATCGTGAACGAGCCCCCAGCCCGTCTTTTCAGTGAATTTTGGCTATTTAAATGAAAATAAACTGCAGTCGATAATTGAAAATACGGCAATTTGCCGTATAATTAAATTATGGCAAAGAGGGCAAAAATTATGGCATATCCAGCAATTAAAAGTTCATCTGGAATTGAGCGGCTCGAAGCAAGAATTGCTTCAGATAAAAAGAGCTTATTAAAAAACGCAGCTGATTTATCAGGTCGTACACTAACGGATTTTGTTATTCATTCTGCATACGAAGCAGCTAAGCGAGTTATAGAGGAGCATCAACAACTACATTTATCTGTTGCTGATCGCGATATATTTATTCAGGCATTGTTAAATCCATCTAAGCCAACAAATAAATTATTAAAAGCTGCGAAAAAATATAAAAAGGATGTAGTTTCAAAATGACAAACAAAAACAAGGAAGGTTGCAAATATCAAATTGAACCTTTAGACAAAAAGCATAGCAAGACTGAATTCAAATGTGGGATTGATGCCTTAGATCAATATTTAAAGCAAGATATTAAAAAAAATGTTGCCGTAACGCATGTCTTAACTGCTACAAATTCGGAAAAAATATTGGGTTTTTATACTTTATCATCAATTGGAATTTTTCCTGGTGAGTTACCTGATGATATTGTGAGAAAATTACCGCGATATCCAATGTTGCCTGGCGTTTTAATAGGTAGATTGGCTGTTGATAAAAAATATCGAGGACAGGGATTAGGTCTTTATCTTTTAATGAGTGCTCTTGAACGTAGCCTTGCTGTTAGTGCTCAAATTGGTATTGTTGCGGTAATTGTTGATGCTAAGAATGAAAGTGCAATATCGTTTTACAAGCAATACGGTTTTATAGCATTGCCTGAAAATAGTCATAGATTATTTTTGTCTTTGAGTACTATCAAACAACTGGATTTAGTTCAATTGGGTTAATAGCAAAAATAAAGATGTCTAATATCTGGACTTTAGCCATTTTCAAAATGGTGGGCACATATTGCGCGTGCTTTAGTAGGGTGGGCAAAGGCTGCTCTTTAGCCGTGCCCACCGCAAGGCCAAATAGTAATAAGGCGCGCAATATTTTGCCCACCCTACCTAAAAATCAAGAAAATGGCTAAAGTCCAATAATATCTTTCCTGATGAACGACTGTGCGGCCGGGGTGTAATAAACTGTACTAATGCACCACCTTCAACAGGCAGCATTTTTTAAATTTATTTCCACTATTGCAAGGACAAAGATCGTTTCTTCCTGTTTTTTCTCCGAATGAATTTAAAGTAAGCTTTTTCATATTGGATTTTTCCATTTCCTTTTTCCGCATTTTTTCTTTGAACATCACATAATGCCGTTCTAATCTTTTGACGTAATTTTTATCCTGTTTGATGATATCCTGAAAAACCGTTAAAAATTCATTTTTCAATGGATCTTTGGTTGGCGGGTCAAATGTAACACCGGACATCGGTCTATAGTGCTTATGACTCGTTCCCCACCATGTTTGATAGTACTCTTCTGATTCCCAGCCATAATTTAAAACCGCCCATACTTTTGTAGGGTTGACTGAAACAATATTGATGATGACTTTACGACAGTCACAATCCAAGTCCGGACAAAATAATTCAAGAAAGGCATAATTTCCTGGCGATATATATTTGTGAGCATCGTTATCAAAAACAAAAATGTTCCTGAATTCACTTTCAATAAGCTCTGGAAATTCTTCAAAAAAAGATGAAAATATCATTCAACGTTAGTCCTATTATAATGTAATAGGACCATATTATTCTTTAACAAGGGGTTATGCATCAACAGTTATCAGAAACAATCAAATACTGGAGCCATATCGCTCCTGTTGTGAAGCAGCCATTCCCAATCGATCCATCAACTTTTATCGATGACAACAAGGTGTATTCATGTATATACTAGTATAAACATGATAAAGGAGCTGTTCTTATGGCACACAAAATTACTACTCTTACCGTTCAGAAATGGGGTAATAGTCTTGCTGTACGCATTCCAGCAGAAATCGCGCGTAGCGCGCATTTTCATCTTGGAACATTAGTTGAGCTTGAGGCTCATGATGGAAACGTTATTGTTAAGGCGACGGGTCGTCGAAAATTAACGCTTAGCGAAAGACTTGCTGCCTTTAATCCTGAAATACATTGTGGAGAAGCTATGCCAGCTAAACCGGTTGGGCTAGAGGAGTTATAATGCCGAAAAAAAACTGGATTCCTGATCGTGGCAATATTATCTGGATTGATTTCAATCCGCAAAGTGGGCGCGAAATGCGAGACATGCATCCTATGCTCGTTTTATCGCCGATGAAATTTAATGAAAGAACGGGCATTGTCATCGGTCTTCCCATGACAACCGCTGAATATAACAATACTAATCCATTCGCTATTCAATTCAAAGGTAAGCGTGGTCTTACTAGTTATGTGCTAACACATCAGCCAAAATCATTCGACTGGCGGCAAAGAGGCGCGAAAATTCATCCATGGAAACAAGTTTCCGCGACAGTGCTCTCAGAAGCATGCGAGTTACTTAATCAAATAATCACGCTCGATACAGCATGACCGGTGGCTTATGAGAAAAATCTGGATAAGTTTTTTTATTTTTTTATTATGGCCTTTGAGTGCGCAGGCTGTTTCCCCGCAGCCTGTTTTGGCGAAGCTCGGCATGGTAGTCAGTGAGCAGCAACTCGCTTCACAAGTGGGTGTTGATATTTTACAAGCGGGTGGTAACGCAATTGATGCAGCGGTCGCTGTGGGTTATGCTCTCGCCGTGGTAAATCCTTGCTGTGGTAATATTGGCGGCGGTGGATTCATGACAATTCATCTCGCTAATGGCAAAGATATTTTCTTAAATTTCCGCGAAAAAGCGCCATTGGCTGCCAAAGCAGATATGTTTCTGGATGCCAAAGGTCAAGTGATACAAAATAAAAGCCTGCTGGGTTATCTCGCTGTTGGTGTTCCAGGCACCGTGCTCGGTCTCGATACTGCACTACAAAAATACGGTAGCATGACTCGGCAGCAAGTCATGGCGCCTGCCATTCGCTTAGCTGCTCAAGGTTATTCTTTAACACCTTATGAAGTAAAATTACTTAATACTTCACTGCAAGATTTTCGCAAGCAGCCCAATGTTGCCGCCATTTTTTTAAAAAATAATCAGCCGTTTCAAGCAGGCAACACGCTTGTGCAAACGAATCTGGCCGATACTTTAAAACTCATTGCACAAAAAGGGCCTGATGTTTTTTACAAAGGCTCTATCGCTGAAACAATTGTGAAAGCGAGTCAAGCGCGCGGTGGTATCTTAAGCATGAAGGATTTTGCCCAATATACCGTTGAAGAGCTTGCGCCCATTCGTTGCAATTATCGCGGCTATACTATTATTTCATCTCCACCGCCGAGTTCTGGCGGCGTAACGTTGTGTGAAGCCGCAAATATTATTGAAGCCTATCCGCTTAATTATCTAGGCTATCATTCTGCACAAAGCGTGCATTATATGGTGGAAGCGCTGCGCTATGCTTTTGCCGATCGAAATAACCAATTAGGCGATCCTAATTTCGTACACAACCCAGTTGAGCAGCTTATTTCTAAAAAATACGCGAAAAAAATTCAGCAGAAAATTGAGCATTTTCATGCGAAGCCTTCCAATAAAATTAATGCAGATGCTTTTCCTGCAGAAAGCACGAATACCACACATTATTCTGTTGTCGACAAAAAGGGTAATGCAGTTGCGGTGACTTATACACTCAATGGTTTTTTTGGTGCGAAAGTGATTGCAGGTAACACTGGTTTTTTCCTCAATGATGAAATGGATGATTTCGCTGCAAAACCAGGTACAGCCAATCAATTTGGCTTAGTGCAAAGTGATGCGAACGGCATTCAACCCGGTAAACGCCCTTTAAGTTCAATGACGCCAACAGTCATAATGAAAGATAATCATTTATTTATGGTGCTAGGCAGCCCAGGCGGCCCACGCATTATCACTGCGACGTTACAAACATTAATCAATGTTATTGATCACCACATGAATATTCAAGAAGCAGTCGATGCACCGCGTTTTCATCATCAATGGCAGCCGGATAAAATTGATATTGAACCATTTACATTTTCCCCCGACACGATCAAAAACTTGGAATTAATGGGATATCATGTGATGCCATTAGATAAAACCTGGGGTGCGGTAGAAGCTATTTTAATTGATCCAAATGAGGGCGTTTTGTATGGTGGCAGTGATAATAGAAGACCTGCGGGAAAAGCAGTAGGGTATTAAATTATGCAAATTTAACCTGCAATTTTTTGCCAAGAATGTGCGCCACCTTCACTAAGGAGCCAAGTGATATAGATGTGTTGCTTGGATCAAGCAAGCGATCAACAGGGTCAGGTCTCATCTTGCATCAAGAAATCAACAGGGTCAGGTCTCATCTTGCATCAAGTTCAATTTATAGAAACTTGATGCAAGATGAGACCCGATCCCCTTCGTCTTTTTTAATACTATATTTCACTTGATATATCTCAATTTGAGATATATACTTATGGTTATAAGAGCTAGGACATAGTATGCATATTATTACCCAGAAACGAATCTGGGATGCTAAGAAAAAATATCCAGAATCAGCAAGCGCCTTGGATGGCTGGTACAGGGTAATTAAAAAGAATCAATTTAATAATTTTTCACAGTTAAAGAAAAGTTTTAATAGTGCAGATAAAGTAAATGATTTTTACGTTTTTGATCTTGGAGGTAATAAATTAAGGCTTATTACTAATATTCATTTCCAGAGGAAAAAAGTTTATATAAGGCATGTTTTAACGCACAAAGAGTACGATAAAGACATGTGGAAATAGGAGGGATTATGCATCAACAGTTATCAGAAGCAATCAAATACTGGAGCCATATCGCTCCTGTTGTAAAGCAGCCAAAAAATAAAAAAGAGTTTAATAATCTAGTTTCTCAGTTGGATGAGTTATTGGATATAGTTGGCGATGATGAAAACCATCGCTTGTTGGGTTTGGTTGATATAATCGGTGGCCTAATTTCCTCGTATGAAGAGCGATATTTTCAAGCACCTGCAGTTAAAGGAATAGATGCGTTGAAATTTTTAATGAACACCCACAATTTGTCACAATCTGATTTGACAGAGATTGCCAGCCAAGGTGTTATTTCAGAAATTTTACATGGAAAAAGATCACTGAATGTTCGGCAAATTAAGTTGTTAGCAAAAAGATTCTCAGTTGATCCATCAACTTTTATCGATGACTAAGTCAAAGGTCAGCGCTATGGTTACTAGGTGAACTTTAATATCGACGGAGGTTGCTTGTATGGATGGTAGACGTTTAATCGACTCAGAAGATCAATTCCCTGAGGAATTTCTCTGCCCCATCGATACAAAATTGATGACCGATCCCGTCATCACAGAATGCGGGCATACTTTCAATAGAGACAGTATAACTGACTGGTTTGCCAGAGAAGCGCGCTGCCCCTGTTGCATGAAAAACTTGCCCAGCAAAATACTTATTTCCAATCTAGCTCTCATCAGCGCAATAGATCTTTGGAAAGAAAGCCAGACAACACTTCATGCACAAAACCAAGAAATCCATTTTCTAAGAAAACTCGTTCCAGATCCTTCTATGCAGATTGGCGAGGAAAAACACATACAATCGCTTCCTATTGATCGGACTATAGAAGAGCAGACAAAAATAATTCGTGCGATAGAATCTGCTATTCGCGAAAAAGAACGAAAAATCGCCGCTGCCTTGGTTTTGCGCCGCACATTACGCAACCGAGTGATCAAATCGATTGGCTGCACTGAACAGAGAGAACCGATTGATGAAGTCAAAGAGTCTTCACTGAATATCGCCGTCCCTGGAATCGCGAATCAAGTCGTTAATTTTCGCCAACAATTTCAAACACTCAAACAAAATTACATGGCTAAAAAGGAAGAACTCTCCCGACAAATACAAGTTCTTGCCGAGAGAATTTCTAAAAATCCGCCGGAATTAATTGGAGACGATATTCAACAACAAAATAATCTGTCTCAAGAAATAAGACAGCTTACTGAACGATACACAAGAGAAAGAAAAAAACTGGGACGTCACACGAATTCTTTTCTCAAAGACCGCGTGCAGCCTCTTCTTGCAAACAATCTTCCGCGTTTATTGCGAGTCGATAAATGGCTTAGACAAACATCCGAAGAATTAACCGAACTCTATCAAAGAGAAGCAAAAGAATTAGAAAGAATGGTTGAATATTGCAAAAGACGCTCGATCAGCAAGCCTCCGGCATTTGGAAAAACCTACCCGCAAATACGACCATTCGGTCTGCCATTTTTTGCTTTAGGGAAATTCTCCGCTTTGCCAAAGCAACAACCACTTCCCTCAGATGCAGCAACGCCATCTCCCTTTTCTTGTGATCCATAATGAAATGGTGGGCACGCTGCGCTTTGCCCACCCTACATTGCGCACCCTACATCTTGACTTGATTTCAAAAAAGGTATATTCCATTCCAAACTCAAGCAAAACGGATAAATGTGATTTATGAAATCGAATCAATATAATGCAGAATCAATCGAAGTATTAAGCGGCTTGGAGCCGGTGCGGCGGCGCCCGGGGATGTACACAGACACGACCAACCCCAACCATTTGGCGCGTGAAGCCATCGACAATAGCGTCGATGAAGCCATGGAAGGTCATGCCTCCTCGCTACATGTCATGCTTTATAAAGACGCTTCGCTGGAAGTGTCGGATAATGGTCGTGGTATGCCGGTTGATATTCACCCAGAAGAAGGCCTGACTGGCGTCGAATTGATTCTTACCAAACTGCATAGCGGGGCGAAATTTTCCAACAAACAATATCGCTTTTCTGGCGGCTTGCATGGCGTGGGTATTTCTGTCGTCAATGCATTGTCAAAAATTCTCGACGTTAAAATTAAACGTGACGGGCATATTTATCAAATTCAGTTTAAAAACGGCGAAAAATCCTCCGAGTTAAAAAAAATCGGCACCGTCAACAAACGCGAGACAGGAACCAGCATCCGTTTCCTTCCGGATGAAAAATATTTCGACTCACCACGCTTCGCCGTTAATCGCCTGAAACATAACTTGCGCGCCAAAGCCGTGTTGTGCCCAGGTTTGCATGTTTCATTTCACGATGAAAACACAAATGAAACCGAAGAATGGCATTATGAAAACGGCTTACCCAATTATCTTGTCGAAGCAATAGGCAATGTTGAATACATTCCCGCTGAACCCTTCATCGGTTCTTTCGCTGGCAATAAAGAAGCCGTTGACTGGGCCGCACTCTGGCTTCCAGAAGAAGGCGAAATCGTAGGAGAAAGCTACGTTAATTTAATTCCTACTCCACAAGGTGGAACGCACGTCAATGGTTTTCGTCTGGGATTGCTCGAGGCATTACGTGATTTTTGTGAATTTCGTAACTTGCTGCCGCGAGGCATTAAGCTTGCGCCAGAAGATATCTGGGATCGTTGCGCACATATTATTTCTGTTAAATTGCACGATCCGCAATTTTCCGGTCAAACCAAAGAGCGTCTATCTTCCCGTGAATGCGCGAGCTTTGTTTCAGGCGTCGTGAAAGATGCATTCAGCTTATGGTTAAATCAAAACGTCACGCTCGGTGAAGCACTCGCTAATCTCGCCATCGCGAATGCACAAAAACGCATGAAAGCCGCACAAACTGTCATTCGCAAAAAAGTGACAGCGGGTCCTGCACTACCCGGAAAGTTAGTGGATTGCTCCATGCAAGATGTTAAGCGCACTGAATTATTTTTAGTGGAAGGCGATTCGGCAGGTGGCTCGGCGAAACAAGCACGGAATCGTGAATTTCAAGCGATTATGCCATTACGCGGCAAAATTCTTAATACCTGGGAAGTCGAGTCGACACAAGTATTAGCCTCTCAAGAAGTCCATGACATTGCTGTCGCTATTGGCATTGAGCCGGGACATCAAGATTTATCTGGCCTGCGTTACGGAAAAATTTGTATTTTAGCCGATGCGGACTCTGACGGCTCACATATTGCAACCTTGCTTTGCGCGCTATTCTTAAAACATTTTCGGCCATTGGTAGAAGCGGGCCACATTCATGTAGCAATGCCGCCGCTTTATCGCATCGATCACGGCAAAGAAGTGTATTACGCGCTAGATGATGCGGAAAAACAAGGTGTTCTGGATCGTATCGCCGCGGAAAATAAAAAAGGCAAAGTGAATGTCATTCGTTTTAAGGGATTAGGTGAAATGAATCCACTCCAGTTGCGTGAAACCACAATGGATCCCAATACACGCCGGCTAATTCAGTTAACCATTACAGATGACGACAACACGGATAAAACGTTGGATATGTTACTTGCGAAAAAGCGAGCACAGGATCGTAAGAGCTGGTTAGAAAAGAAAGGAAATTTGGCAGACTCACTATAAAACCAAGTCATGTAGGGTGGGCAAAGCGCAGCGTGCCCACCAGCTAATGAAAAGGTGGGCACGCTGCGCTTTGCCCACCCTACATCTCCATAATTTATTTTAAAGGCAGCACCCATGAACACCACCGCAGAACGCATACCCCTTAAAGAATTCACTGAAAAAGCCTATCTTGATTATTCCATGTATGTCATTTTAGACCGCGCCCTGCCGCATATTAGTGATGGCTTAAAACCCGTCCAACGCCGCATTGTCTATGCCATGTCGGAGCTTGGCTTAAAATCAACAGCCAAATTTAAAAAATCCGCGCGCACCGTCGGTGACGTACTCGGTAAATTCCACCCCCACGGCGATATGGCTTGCTATGAAGCCATGGTGCTCATGGCTCAGCCATTTTCTTATCGTCATCCCCTCGTTGAAGGCCAAGGGAATTGGGGATCACCCGATGATCCTAAATCATTTGCCGCCATGCGTTATACCGAATCGCGTTTGTCCGCGTATGCGGATGTGTTACTCGGGGAGCTGGCTCAAGGAACGGTCGATTGGGTGCCTAATTTTGACGGCACACTGGATGAACCACGGTTATTGCCAGCACGTTTGCCGAATGTATTGCTCAATGGGACGACTGGGATTGCGGTAGGCATGGCGACGGATATTCCGCCGCATAATTTACGCGAAGTCGTTAACGCGCTTATTTTTCTGCTTGATAATCCCAAAGCCCAGATCGAAGAAATTTGCGAACACATTCCCGCACCTGATTTTCCGACGGAAGCTGAAATTATTACACCGCGCAATGAATTATTAAGCATGTACAAAACCGGCAACGGCTCGTTGCGTATGCGTGCTGTGTATACCGTCGAGGACGATGACATTGTTATTACTGCATTACCTCACCAAGTCTCAGGCGGCAAAGTGCTAGAGCAAATTGCCGAGCAAATGCAAAATAAAAAATTACCGCTAGTCTCGGATTTGCGGGATGAGTCAGATCATGAAAATCCAACTCGTCTTGTCATTGTGCCACGCTCAAATCGGGTTGATGTCGAGATGCTCATGGCACATTTGTTTGCAACCACGGAACTTGAGCGCAGTTATCGTATTAATTTAAACATGATTGGCTTAAATGGCCGTCCCGAAGTTAAAAATCTACTGACGATTTTGCAGGAATGGCTTGAATATCGGCTCGCGACGGTCAAACGTCGCCTACAATACCGCTTGGATAATGTGAAACATCGTCTTCATATTTTAGCGGGATTATTAATCGCATTTTTGAATTTAGACGAAGTCATTGAAATTATCCGCAAAGAAGATGAACCTAAAGCGAAATTAATTAAACGCTTTACACTATCAGACGAACAAGCTGAGGCGATTCTGGAAATTAAATTACGCCATCTTGCGCGCCTTGAAGAAATGCAAATTAAAAAAGAACAAAAAGATTTAGCGGCTGAACAAGAAAATATCGAGCAAATATTGGGTTCTAACGCAAAATTGAAAAAATTGATTCGCACAGAATTGCTGGCTGATAGTCAGAAATTTGGTGATGCCAGACGCTCGCCTATCGTCACTCGCAAAGAAGCGCAAGCGATACGTGAAACAGAAATTTTACCGGCTGAACCGATGACGGTTGTTTTATCCAGTATGGGATGGGTGCGTGCCGCGAAGGGTCATGACATTGATCCGCAGAGTTTGAGTTACAAAGCGGGCGATACATTTCAAGCTGCAGCGCTTGGTCGCAGCAATCAACCGGTGGTATTTTTGGATTCGACCGGCCGCACTTATTCACTCCCAGCGCATACGTTGCCTTCCGCGCGCGGGCAGGGCGAACCGCTCACTGGCCGCTTGAACCCGCCGGATAATGCCCAATTCATTGGAATTATATTTGGTGAAAGCGAACAAAAATTCTTGCTGGCCTCCGATGCAGGTTATGGATTTGTCGTGAAGCTGGAAGAACTTTATGCGAAAAACAAAGCGGGCAAAGCAGCGCTCAATTTACCAAAAGGTTCAAAGCCCTTGGTTCCGCGTTTAATCAACGACATTGAAACAGATTTGATTGCAGCGGTGACTAACACCGGGCATTTGCTCGTATTTCCTCTCAAGGAATTGCCGGAACTTGTAAAAGGAAAAGGAAATAAAATGCTAGGCATTCCAAGCAGCCGAGTCGCCTCGCGTGAGGAATTTGTTTTAGACTTCGTGGTGCTCGCTCACAAACAAATACTGATTGTTAAAGCGGGCAACAAGCAATTGAAATTAAAACCCTCTGATTGGCAGCATTACGTAGGTGAACGTGGACGTCGCGGACATAAACTGCCGCGAGCGGTGCAGAAGGTAGATTCATTGACGGTTCTTGACGAAAAATAGGTTGGGGTGACTGTACCCACTCCAAATCACCGAGTAACTTAAAGTGCAATGCTGCTTAGGGAGCCTTCCCCCTGCGGCTAGGGTATGCACACATCTTATTTACCTT
>Ga0207089_1067_pt1 | contig 22969 bp, 19 predicted proteins | sample Alteio_BWMinHeat_49_FD_153571 | JGI IMG/M metagenome (GOLD analysis project Ga0207089, IMG submission 153571) | Enriched cells from forest soil in Barre Woods Harvard Forest LTER site, Petersham, Massachusetts, United States -... | ecosystem: Environmental > Terrestrial > Soil > Temperate forest >...
AGCAAATGATTTGCTGCCAAAGAGAGAAGGTTCTCCAGAAGCAGCCTTAGTAGCAAATCTTATTTTGCGTGGTGAAAAAAAAGAAGTAGAAGAGGCCCTTGCTTTAGTTAAAAAGAACCCAGATCTTCTACGTTCACGTTGTATTGGCATAGACACTCTGGGACGGCGTGTTTTAGGAACTCCTTTTCAAATTGCCGTGATGGCGGGCGATGTTGATTTACAAATGGGAATAAAGCAAGAAGACCATCACGGTTTAGCGGAGAGGCTGAAATTAGCGGCTCACTTATCGGATGAAGAAGTGAGAGAACAAGTAGAAGAAGTGCTCACTTCTAAAGAAGCTGTCGCAGAAAACGATAAACGCAACCAACGTATTTTAGATGCAATTAAAGCATTTGGTGAAGGTATTCTGCTTAAAGCGAAAGAATATAAGGACGATGATTTTTTTGAATTTCAACTGCTGTGCAAACCTCTGATTGACCAACTTGAAAGAGATTTAACCCCTGATCCAAACGAAATTATCCGATCCGGTTATATTTTTGATCTCACGATATTACAAAAGGCAGTAGAGTGGTTTGAAGAGAATGTTCACCGTTTTGATAGTTGGCTTTCGCTTCAAAGCGATATATTTTGGGTGAATGGCGTTGGAAAGGCAGAAAGTAAATCCTCTTCTCGTGATGCACAAATCATTCGTGCGGGTATTCCTGTATTTAGTGAAAAAACTATTCCTAGTCGGACGTTGAATAATTTAAATGGATCATCTTATTTCTATCATTCTTCTTCTGGTTTGGGGCGTGATTTTTATTTAGGACATTGTTGGTCGCATGCCGAAAATTCTTTGTCGCATCGATTTGTACGCAGGGAATTTAGGGCAGAGAAGCGAGTGAGTAGTGATAGGAGTTGTCGGCATTTTGCGATCTTACTTAAACGATTGCTGTCGAATAAAAAAAATAGCATTGCAGAATTGCTATATCCGAAAAAATCAAAACAAAATGGGTGTGCTGTGATGTAAGGGCCTGCGCATAAATAACCTTTACAATTGGCGCTTAGATAGGGTTCATCTTTAAATGATTTTATTTTCGAAAAAATGTGCGCATAGCCAGCTATGTAAGCATTTTTTCGAAAATAAAATCATTTAAAGATGAGCCCTAGATAAGATGCCAATTGTAAAGGTTATTTATGCGCAGGCCCTTAGGCCCTAAGGAAAATATGATGACAAAACGACCTACAATTGTTTGCGTTGATGACGAAACAGTTGTTTTAACTACTCTTAAGGAGCAATTGAAACGCATCACGACGTTTCCTTTTGACCTTGAGGTTGCATCAAGTGGTGAAGAAGCCTTAGAAATCATCAATGATCTTCTTAAAGAAGGTATTGAAATTCCATTGCTTATTTCAGATCAAACGATGCCAAAAATGAAAGGGGATGTACTTCTAAAGGAAGTGTATCAGCTCAATCCATCAACATTACATATACTACTGATGGGGCTTGCAGATGCGGATGCAGAGGCAGTAGGTAATGCGGTGAATTTTGGTAATTTATTTCGTTTTTTGTCAAAGCCATGGGATGAAAAATTATTGCATCTCTATGTGGATGCTGCGCTCAGTCAATATGAACGCGAAAAATTTGCGAATGAATATAATAAAAAAATTACACAGGCGAATGTTAAGCTTATTGCTATGTGCGCCAAACTGCAATTTAACGCAACGATTTTGAAAAAATTTGTGCCACTTTCAATTTTACGATATTTAGATATCGATGAAAATAATGATAATATTAAATTAGGCTTATATATAGAAAAAAAATTCTCTATTTTATTGATAGGCATTAATAATTTTACGACAATTTCTGAAAAATTATCGGTAGAAGAAACCTTCGATTATATTAATCAATTTACTCACATTGTCTCTCCGATTGCTAAAGAGCATGCGGGTCTCATTCAAAAATATATGAGTGATGCCATCACTGTTTTATTTGAATCTGCATCGAGTGCAGTCAAGATGGCAACTGACGTCATTAAAAAATTAAATGAGTTGACTCAAGAACGGGTTCAACAAAATTTACAACCCATTCATGTGAGTGTAGGTATCAGCACCGGTGATGTGGGTGTGGGTATGGTTGGAGAAACCAGTCGGGTTGAAGTAGTTGTTATGGGAAATGCAACACGTGAAGCAAAGCAACTTGAGTCTTTCTCACGTGAAGCACAATCACAAATTTTGATATCTAAGCGCACTTATGAAGATTTAGATGATACGAAAAAATCACTCTTCGAAAGTGCAGAAATACAGCACACTCAGGTTTATAAATTTATTAGATGATCTTTTCATCCGCAACGGTGGGCACGCTGCGCTTTGCCCACCCTACAAATTTAATCGGTGCGTTGTCCAAACTCCAATTAATTGCAGAGACGTCCAGCTGGCACCTCTTTTCTGATTCCATGTGGATAACCGCGGTACTCAATACCATATAGTTTATTGATCATCGCCAGTAATCCATTCTCTCCACAGCCTAAACGTCTTGCTAAGCTTTGCCAATTGACTAACTTACCATTAACTGTCACGTGTTCTGGTGCCCAGCTGGCCTCTGCTAGACCGGCTATTTTAGGCGTTGCCATATAAGCAATATTGCCGAAGGTAACCATATTTTCACCCCAGAGTTCGCCTTCTAAACCTTCAATCTTTGCAGGTTTAGAGGTTCTGGCCACACTGGCTGATGCACTTGCTGCAGCAGATAATGCCGCTTGGGTATCAGAAAAGCTTGTCGCCCAGTACTGACCTAACTCCGTTTTGTCTTTATTGTAAGTCAAATCAAAATAAAGTTGATCCGAAAAAGCTAAGACAGTTGGGTAGTTATGATCGGCTAAACTCGCAGCCTGTGGAATACCAGGTTCGGCTGAATTCCACACCCAGACATGACCTACATTCGTAGCGGGGACAGCATGCTCACCCATGTCTGTTTCATCAGTTTGGACGAGTTGCTGCCAGCCAGATAATTTAATTGTAGGATTAGCAGCACTAAATAGCTGGAAGAAATACTGTGCTTTATCGAGCGCAGATAAATCTGCCCATAGACCTTGATTACAACTAGCGCTTCTCTTCCATGCATCACCACTGACCTCATCTCCGCCTAAGCTCACCTCTTTATCTATTGCATAAAGAGTCGTTTGCTTATTAAAGATATTTGCAATTTGATTCACAAGATCATTAATCGTACCCGTAAACTTCGCACCAATACTGACCGCTGTATTATAAGTACATATTGGGATGACGTTGTCGGAAAACCCTTGAATTGACGCAAATGAAGAGTGGTCATTAGGGTCAAAGAACGCAGCAGGTAGAGATCTCACCATCGCGCGCGCATGTCCGGGAACATCAATTTCTGGAATGACAGTCACTTGGCGGGCATTCGCATATCGAATCAATTCGGCAATATCATCTTTGGTATATTGACCTACATAAAAATCCGTTGCTTTTGCGTACAACTCAGGACGATTTAGGCCGCTAATCAAATCCAAATTTGCCTGCTTAATGAGCTGTGCCGCAATGGTATTCTGACCGAGTGTAAAGCCGTAACCTCGTTTAGCACCAAGCGTTTTTAATGTAGGATAACCTGGTAAAAGCAGGCGCCAACCTTCATCATCACCGATGCGCAAATGTAAGGTATTTAATTTTTGCAAGGCCATCAGATCAATAATGGTTTTGAGTTTAGGCACTGGAACAAAATGGCGTGCTGAATCAACCCCTAATCCTCTGTATTTAAATCTTGGATAATCAACCACTGTCATGCTGTTAATGGTTGAGTTTTGCAGCCACAGCTGACGTAAAGTTTGTAGGGCATAAAAGGCCCCTGCTGGATTCGTTACCTCAATGATGATCGAATTGGCACTGACGGTCATTCGATAGCCTTCTAAATTATTATTAATCAGATTGGGATCAATTTGTCGAATAATAATGCCAGTTTCATTATGGTTGTTGTCTATGGTGGCGTTAACCCCGATGTCTTTCGCTAAATTTTCTTTAAAAAATTCAACGACAGTTGGAGATAAACCCATTTCATTATGAATTGTCAGGCCATTTTGTAGGAGATACGGACCGGTATTGCCTACGGTATAACTGACGGGAGAGGGAATAACATTTAGAGAATTGTTATCCGCTAAGCTAGAATTCCAATTTTTAAGCGTATGCGCATTATTTTCAGCATCGATCTGGTTTTGATTGTAATTAGATACCCAGTATTTATTGGCTGTGGTTGGCGCTATATCAGTGACTTTATTATCAATAATGATAAAGAAACTTTGTGGATAGGATGCATAATTTCTTGCCAAACCGAGATTATTATGCAATGCCTGAATCACATAGTTTTTATACCTTCTGAGAATTTTATAAGGTGATGTTCTATCAACTGAAAACACAGTTGTCCAACCGGCGCTAGTATCATAACTGGATGGTGCGCCTGTTGTTGTATTCTCATCATATTTTAACGGACTGCAGTTATCATACTGCCCAGGTCTATTTTCTTCGCATATCAATAAAATCTGATTAGGATTCATCCATCCCATTTTTTTAAAGGTAAATGGCATGTAAAAGCCAAGCTTCCACTGTCCCCTGATGTTTTGTTGGGCGGTAAAATGAAGATAGACTGATAAATCGGACTTATTCACTGAATCGAGTTTATTAATTAAGTCGATTTTATTGATTGTTATTAATGGATTCGAGTTACTTTCCTCTAAAGGGATAATCTCAGAATCAGCACCATAAGCGAGAACCCCCACAGTCAGAACGGATGTTATTAGCGCAGCATAAATGATTTTTTTGATTACGATCACGACAAACCCTCATTAAAAGGTTAACTTATGCGCTCATTATACCTTAAATTTGCATGACGCATAACCATCCATAACCATCACCCTGGGACGTTTTATATAACTAGTTGATTAATAACATAATTCAGGCTATTCAACGAGTGATTTTTGCGAGATAAAATATAAGGCATTGATTTATAACAGAAATTTTTTTTGCTATTTTAGCGCTTCCTAATAAGATGATGATTAATATAGACTTTTTATCTTCACCTCAGTTCGCTATCATAGATAGAATATATTGATTTCAGACAAATCATTTGGTTTTTTACCAAATGATTTGTCTGAAACACTTTAGATCCTCATCGGCAAAATCATCAATTCCTTCCCCTGCAAATGCAACTGACGCTGCAATGTTGTAGGCGTTTCATTATGCAAGATGCGAGTGATCCAATTGTCGTGTTCGAATATTAATTTGCTCGCGAAAAAAATGCAGTTTGGATATTTTTCACCGACTTTTTCTGCAAGACGAGTGAGTTTGTCGACTGTATCGGTGCCAAATGCGGCATAGCTTTCTGCAGCGAGGCCATATTGTTGGCAATAATCAACAAAATATTGCAATGTTTCATTGACTTCCTGGCGCATTTTTTCCAGGGCAGAACCACCACTAAAGCTTTCTACATCGACAATGCCGGCGCTAACAAAAATAAAATTTTTATAATAGCGCGGGAAAATCCGTAGCACACATAATAAAGTATGCATTCCCACGCCAAAACTTTTCCCAACAAAAATGACTGCAGTCGGTTGATGGGGGTCTGGCGTGATGGGGATGGTTTTTTTGTCGCTAATCGGCTGCTTCAATTGCAGATCCAGTTCAGCCAATTTTTTATTGACGGAAATATAATGTTTTTTAATCAATAAACATAATCCGATGACGGCGCAAGTAATGACAACAGTAAACCAGCCACCGGACTGAAATTTGGATGAAAGGGTGATACATAAAATACTGGAGGTGAGGATGAATGCAAATACAGAAAATGCGAGTTGCATACCCCAGCGCGGAGAGGCTTTTTCACGATGTTTGACCCAATAGACGCTTAAGCCTAGCAGTGAGAGTGAAAAGGTAATAAATACATTGATACTATACAAAATAACCAATAAAGAAACCCGGCCTCGGCTCCAGAGCAAAATAACTAAGGCTGAAATACCAAATAAAATAAGACCGTTTTGAATAACGAGACGCGTGGATAAATGGCGAAACCGATTCGGCAGCCAGTTATCCAATGCCATGTTCGCGAGTACGCCGGGACCTGCAAGAAAGCCCGTATTTGCAGCGACAAATAAAAGCCCTCCCTCTAGCGCCAAGGTGATAATCAGCATTGATTTACCAAAAGTGGAATCACCCAGAATAGAATGGAATACGACCGCGTTGAGAGTTTGTCCGTGGGTCGGTGTTGCATTCCAGAGTAGGTAAAGCAGCATAATTCCCGCAGCAGTAAAACTGAGCGAGGTTGCCATATAAAACATGGTCCACTTGCCTGTTTTGACACGTGGCTCACTTAAACGATTTACGTTATTTGAAACCGCTTCAAGACCGGTATAGGTTCCGCTTCCTAATGAATAAGCGTGCAACATGAAAGCAAGTAAAGGAACCAAACCTATTGTCGCTGCAAGCGATTTTGTTTCAGAAACAGTATCAGGAATAATACCTATCAGCCCTTTGCTGTGTGCCGCGATACCATACACAATTAACGCGAAATGAATCACAACAAAACCGAGAAAAATGGGCAAGAGTAATTTGATCGATTCTTTCATGCCGCGTAAGTTTACAATCATCAGCAGGATAAGCAGCAATGCTTCTGCCAAGAGTTTGTAGGGTAAAAAAGTTTTAGGCAACATACTAAAAAAAGCATCTGTGCCACTGGCAATAGAAACGGCAATGGTTAGCACGTAGTCGACGATCAGCGCAGCACCGGAAATTAATCCAATATGTGAACCCAGTAACTGTGTTGCAACTTTATAACCGCCACCGCCACTGGGAAAAAGTTCAATCACTTGATTATATCCAAGCGAAATAATGAAGACGGTAATTGCAGTGGCGAGAGCAATATAGAGTGCAAGATGCGGGTGGTGTCCTAATGCAACGAATGCTTCTTCGGGACCGTAACAAGAGGAAGACAACCCATCAGCGCCCAGACCAATCCAGGCAAGAAATGCGACCAATGAGACATGGCGCAATATATTGGGGTTGAAAGGATTAAGTGGATCACCAATTACATAGTGTTTCAATTTGGAAACGATTGACATAGGCGCGGTTCGTTTACTCTCTAAGTTTTAAGCAGACCCGAAGTATATCTAAAATCAGAGTAAGTAGGCTATCTGTTTTATTTCGACTGCATCCGCAAAGCCCCATCAAGACGAATCACTTCGCCATTTAGCATTTGATTGTCCACAATATGCAACGCCAATTTAGCATATTCATCGGGACGGACGAGTCTTTTTGGAAAAGGAACGCTATTTGCTAATGCCTCACGAACCTCGGTCGGAATTTTATCAAACATAGGCGTATCAACTAATCCGGGTGCGATGGTAACGACACGCACACCAAACTGAGCGAGCTCACGTGCAGCCGGCAGAGTCAGTGCCGCCACACCACCTTTGGATGCACTATACGCTGTCTGCCCAATTTGACCTTCATATGCCGCAATAGAGGCGGTATTAATGATGACGCCGCGTTCTCCTGATCTGTCTACCGGTTCAGCAGTTGTCATGGCAGCTGCGACCACACGCATCAAATTAAAAGTACCAATCAAATTGACTTTGATAACGAGCTCAAAATCGTCTAGCGGTAGTGGACCTTGTTTGCTGACCATACGTTTACTTTGCACAATACCGGCACAATTAATACAAACGCGCGTGACTCCCTGTGCGGATTGCGCTTGCTGCACAGCATTTTCAACACTTTTAGCATCTGTGACATCGCAGACGATAGCAATGCCATTTATTTCCTTCGCTACTTTTTCAGCTGCTTCTTGATTCATGTCGAGCAGCGCAACTTTGGCTCCAGCTGCACTAAATGCACGTGCTGTAGCAGCACCCATTCCAGATGCGCCACCACTTATAATTACTGCACGATTTTTTATTTCCATCGCATTGAATCCTTTTAAAAAAATCCTGAATCGTGGATACTACTACAGAGTTTCAGATAAATCATTTGGTAAAAAACACCAAATGATTTATCTGGAATAAAGCTGATAGGGAGCAGCGAATGAAAATTTTTGTTGCAGTAAAAAGAGTCGTCGATTTCGCAGCGCATATTCGAGTGAAATCCGATGAAAGTGGTGTTGAAACCGCAAATGTAAAAATGTCCATGAATCCGTTTGATGAAATTGCTGTCGAAGAAGCGGTGCGTTTAAAGGAGCAAGGTATTGCACAAGAGATTGTCGTTATATCAATAGGCGACTCTCACTGTCAGGAAACATTACGCACTGCATTAGCGATGGGCGCAGATCGCGCCATTCTGATTGAAACGAATAGCGAAATTCAGCCACTTGCTGCAGCGAAAATATTACGCGCGCTGGCAGAGCAGGAATCACCTCAATTAATCATTCTCGGCAAACAAGCGATCGACAGTGACAATAATCAAGTGGGCCAAATGTTGGCTGGAATTTTAAATTGGCCGCAAGGTACTTTTGCATCGAAATTAGTTTTTGAAAAAAATTCATTGCAAGTCACGCGTGAAATTGACGGCGGTCTTGAAACATTAAAACTAAAATTACCGGCTGTCATTACCACGGACTTACGTTTAAATGAACCCCGTTATCTTTCATTACCGAATATTGTGCAAGCAAAACGTAAGCCTATTGCTATCGTCTCACTTTCGCAATTAAATATTGAAACACAGCCGCGACTAGAAATCTTAAAAGTATCAGCGCCTGAAAAACGCCAGGCAGGAATGAAAGTGGCGAATGTAAAAGAGTTGGTTGAAAAATTACGGCATGAAGCACAGGTGATCACATGAAAATATTAATGATCGCTGAACATGATAATAAAACATTAAAATCAGCTAATCTGCATGTTCTCACCGCAGCCAAGCAATTGGGCAATGAAATTGATATGTTAATCGCAGGTTTCAAGTGTGGGAGTGTTGCGGATCAAGCAGCAAAATTACCTGATATGCAGCGAGTCCGTGTTGCCAATGCAGAAGAATATCAATATCAATTGGCAGAGAACATAGCGCCCCTCATTGCTGAATTAGGCAAAGAATATGATGTGATATTAATTGCAGCGACAACCTACGGAAAAAATGTATTGCCGCGCACGGCCGCATTGTTGAACACAGCGATGATTTCGGATGTCACTCAAATTATTTCTGCAGATACATTTATTCGGCCAATTTATGCAGGCAATGCACTCGCCACTGTTCAGAGCCTGGAAAAAATTAAAATTCTCTCTATTCGCACGACTGCATTTAAAGCCGCAAAATTAAATGAAAATTCTCACGCGAAAATAGAAGCAGTGACTCACGTGATTGAAAATAAATTATCAGAATTTGTAAATCAACAGCTGACTGTTTCCGCACGACCTGAGTTAACGAGTGCACGTATTATCGTATCCGGTGGCCGGGGTTTGAAAAGTGCAGAGAATTTTAAATTGCTTGAGGCATTTGCGGATAGTATCGGTGCTGCAGTGGGTGCATCGCGTGCAGCGGTCGACGCAGGTTTTGCTCCGAATGATTATCAAGTTGGACAAACAGGAAAAGTAGTCGCCCCCGATCTTTATATCGCAGTGGGTATTTCCGGCGCGATCCAGCATTTGGCGGGAATGAAAGAGAGTAAAGTCATTGTGGCAATCAACAGTGATCCGGACGCGCCCATTTTTCTTGTAGCGGATTATGGTCTGGTGGGTGATTTATTTAAAATATTACCAGAGCTGCAACAAGAATTGAGCCATGTCCATTCAACGGTCATATAAGGGAAAGAAATGCGATTAACATTTTTAGGTGCGACAAATACAGTAACAGGATCGAAATTTTTACTGAGTATAGACAATAAAAAAATCTTGATTGATTGTGGTTTATTCCAGGGCTTAAAAGAACTCCGCCGGCGCAATTGGACGAAATTTCCCATTGAGCCTCATTTAATAGATTCCGTTATCTTGACCCATGCGCATATTGATCATAGCGGTTATTTGCCCGTGTTAGTCAAAAATGGTTTTAAAGGTAATGTTTATTGCTCAACTGCCACAAAAGAATTATGTGCAGTATTACTTCCAGATAGCGGTTATTTACAAGAAGAAGAAGCTAAATTTGCTAATAAACACGGTTACACAAAACATAAACCGGCGGTGCCACTCTACACGCGAATTGACGCAGAACGATCTCTATTACAATTTCGTGCGTTGGAATTTAGAAAAAATTATAAAATTGCGGAAGAGACTCATATTTCACTCATTCCAGCAGGACATATTCTGGGTGCTTCCTTCATTCAGGTGAAACACTATGGAACGACTATCTTATTTTCCGGCGATTTAGGCCGACCTAATGATCCCATTATGCATCCACCCTCTGTGATACAAGCCGCGGATTATCTCGTGCTTGAGTCTACCTACGGAAATAGGTTGCACAAGAAAGTGAACCCTCTGGATGAGTTGAGCGACATTATCAATAGAACAGCTGCTCGTGGCGGCACGGTCGTGATTCCCGCTTTTGCAGTGGGGCGCGCACAACATCTTTTGTATTTTATGTATCAATTAAAAGAATCCAATCGCATTCCCAATTTGCCAATTTATCTCGACAGTCCAATGGCAAAAGATGCGACGGATATTTTTCGAAAACATACTGACTTGCACCGACTTAATGCGGAGCTGTCCCATAAAGTGTGTGACGTTGCGACCTATATCAATACCAAAGAAGAATCACAAGCGTTGGATTTAGAAACAAAACCTAAAATTATTATTTCAGCCAGTGGAATGCTTGAGGGCGGGCGTGTTCTCCATCATATTCGTGTGTTTGCAGAAGATCCAAAAAATACCATTGTATTCGCCGGATATCAGGCAGCGGGTACACGCGGTGCAGACATCATTAACGGCAAAGAATCGATTAAAATATTTGGTGAGACCGTTCCGATTCGCGCAGAAGTTCAAGTCTTAAGTAATATGTCGGCTCATGCGGATTATGAAGAAATTTTAGCTTGGTTGAAGCATTTTAATCATCATCCACGTAAAATATTTATTACTCACGGTGAACCTGAAGCGGCACAAGCACTCAAGGAAAAAATTGAAGAACAACATAAGTGGTCATGCGTGGTGCCTGACTATCTCCATACGGAATTGTTAACATAATGCCTGGAAAACAAAATAAGATTCTAAACTTAATTATTCGCGCGAAAAATGAAGACAAAGAAGCGCTGAATGATTTGGGAGATTATTATTTCTCAGGAATAGACATCAAACAGAATTATGCAAAAGCCCTGGATTATTTTCAGCGCGCGGCTATGCAAAATTATCCGAATGCGCAATTTAATTTAGGTCTGATGTATGAAAACGGTTTTGGTGTTGCTCGTGATGAAATAATTGCAATTGATTGGTATACCAAAGCTGCAAAGCAACATTATCCACCGGCGCAGTTTAATTTGGCATGCATTTATGAAAAAGATGCGGCGACTATACAGGCGGCAATTTATTGGTATGAACAAGCTGCTCTACGTAAATTTCCTTTTGCGCAAATTAATTTGGGTTGGTTGCATTTCAATGGGTTTGGCGTGGAAAAAAATCCAGAATTGGCTGTACAGTGGTTTACTAAAGCTGCTGAACAAAATATTCCACAAGCACAGCGTCATTTAGGACACTGTTATCGCGTGGGTCTCGGTGTGGAAGAAGATAAGGCGACTGCTGTTGAGTGGTTTAAACAAGCCGCGATGTTAGGTGATGCTGTGGCAATGTATAATTTAGGTTGTATGTGCCAAGTCGGTGAGGGAATGACGCAAGATAGTCAACTCGCTGCTGAATTGTTGCATGAAGCAGTACAACTTGGGTACGATCAAAAATAGGAGGACATTCTTTGCCACATCACGATTATAATAAATATGATACCGACGAACCCGTTGTCACTGATTTACGACTGGCGGTCCTGGGTACCTGTGTGGGTGCGTGTCTTATTTTCGCAATCACCTTATTCATTGATGTGGAAGCACATCGAGGATTAATTAATTTACCTACTTGGGTTTCAATCGGGAATGTTGACGATGCACGTGTGATATTGAGTGCCATTATCGGTGCTGTTAGCACGGTGCTGGGTCTCGTCTTTTCAGTTGTACTCTTAGTGCTTTCCATGGCAGCAACCCAATTTGGGCCACGTTTATTGCGTCGCTTTATCTTAGATCAAAATGGCCAAGGCACCATTGGATTATTCACAGCAACTTTTCTTTTTAGTTTATTAACATTAGTCGTCGTGCGCTATGAGGGGAATCATGAGTTTGTGCCACAACTCACGACTTTAACAGCGGTTTTTTTAATGATGGCTTCGTTTGCAGCGCTCATTTCTTACAGTCAAGGCATACGCAAAGCAATACAAACAGGAAACTTAATTGCGAAAGTTGACGATGATTTGACGAGAACAATCTCAGATTATATTGCATTACGTAAAGCACGAGAAAAAGAATTTAAGCATATTAAAGCAGAAAATCCAGGCATGTTACGTCAACGCTGTATCGATGAAGGATTTGCAGTACGGGCTGATAATGCAGGTTATTTGCAAAGTATCAATTATGGCAAATTAATTAACGCGGCACAAAAATCGGATGCCATCATTGCATTAAAAATTCGGCCAGGACAATTTGTGATTTCTGGGACTGTTTTAGGATATGTGCTTATACCATCACCGAATGACAATCTAGATAAAAAAATTAATCATGCATTATCTTTAGGGCCCAATCGTACGATTACACAAGACCCAGAATTTGCCATTGCGCAGATTGTCGAAATTGGGTGTCGTGCGTTGAGTTCCGCAATTAATGATCCCTATACCGGCATTGCCTGTGTGGATTGGTTATGTAATAGCATTCTTTCATTGGTCGATTTACCGGATGCGGGTGAAGCATGGTTTGATGAAGCAGGGCAAACCCGTTTGATTGAGTTGCCAGTCAAATTTCCGCGGTTGGTTGATGCATCATTTGATATGATCCGACAATCAGGCGCAGATCAAGTGGCCATTTTAATTCGAATATTACAAAATTTTATTCGTATGGCGCCGTATTTTAAAACGCTGGAACAGCGCACGGCGATTATGCGTCAAGTTGTAGCGATTCGTGAGCTAGCAGAATTGCAGTCGTTCACCCAAACGGATTTGAGAGACATCATGGTGCTCTACCGACAATTGGTTGAAATGTTGAAAATATAATAGTTCTACATTTTTATTTTTTGCGATTGTTTCGCACTACGACAGCAGCAAATACGTGCCAATAGTGTTGTTAAACACGGACCGGCAGGCTTTTTTGCTTTAGTAAAACAACAAGACGATTTTGTCTTCTTGATGCTGCCGGCACGCTCAATTGGATGAATTTCGTCAGAAGTTTCTAACGCGGCTGGTTCATTTTTTTGTTCCATCATAACGGATGGTGATGAATTATTTATAATTCGCGGAGCGTCTGTTGGCTTTTCTGGTATTTTTTCATCACTGATTCCCGAAACAACAGATACTGGCTGTAATGCGGGCTCGGGTCGGGTCGTAACCTCGCTACCTTCCGCTGTGCCCAATGGTTTTTTATCAGAAGAAGGCGCTTTAGTTTGAAAATCTTCTAGAAAATCACACCCTTCATCGTCAAACATAGCATGAACACCCGCCTCATTATTTGGCACAGTCGTCCTTGTTTCCATAATGTAAAACTCCATTTTTAAAGGTATGGAATTATGATATAAGCTGACCTGCAAAGCAAATTTTATGAAATTCTTTATTGCCTTGTTATAATTAAATAGGGGCATGTCAAAACTAGGCATCTTATGACACATGATGAAAAGAAAAAGAACATAGATCAAGACGAGGAAGGTAGTGACGGCGTCGCAGGCGAGGTACGTTTTCGTTATAAAGACGCCATGTCGATTGATCCGCGGGATGATGCTTTACCGCTACCTGAAGCAAATCGTCTATTAGCCATTCATAAAGACATCCATAAATCCTATGTCGATAAACAAAAACAAACGCGCAAAGAGCGTAAATTGCTTAAGGAGGGTCGTAACAGTTTAACTTCACGCCAGAGTGCAGATGTTGCATTGCAAGCGGGTGTGAGAGGCGGAAGATCTTCGCCTTATAAAAAACATCCTATTAGTAATAAAGCGCAATTTAGCGGAGTTGACCGGCAGATATCTTCACTACCGACAGAAAATATAGCAGAAACCAATGAACAACAACGCAATGAACTCGAAAATCGCAATGAATTGCGTCATCGAAACGTTCCTCAATTTAATCCAAAATTACGGCCTTATTAATTTATGTCTTCTCTTGCTGACGCTATCATAGAAGAACAAGTTGATGTAGTGAAAGCCATACTGCAATATGGTGTGGCAGTGAATGACATTGATGAGTATGGATTTACCCCACTCATTGAAGCGGCAATCGCAAATAATGATGAAATTGCAAAATTACTTATTCAGTATGGGGCGATGACCAATCAGCAAGATTCGCTGGGTGGTACAGCTTTGCAATGGGCCGCAGAAAACAACAATTTAAAATTATCTAAATTATTGCTGGAAAATCGTGCCAATCCCAACACATATAATTTTGCAGGGCAACCTGTGCTGGTGATGCCGCTTTTGCGCCAACATCAAGACTTGAAAAAAATGTTAATTGAGTATGGTGCTGATCTCGTTTTTGCGCAGGATTATATTAATACCAAAATGCTGGGCCACATGTTTGAATTGGTTGGCACGGCAAATATTGTTGATCCAATTAATCATTTTGTCGAAGTGGATTTTGAGGGATTTTTTCTCGAAGTGAGTTTAGGTCTCATTGCGGATTCTCTCGCCCAATTTAAAAATCATTTTGCGGCACGTAAATTGCGTCGCTATGTGCCTTTGATGCAAATGATTGTTGATGTGATTGCACGCGCAGCACGCTTAATCAAGTATCAGCAATATCAAGTGAATATCCAAAAACACCAATCGGAGATTCAGTCTTTAATTCAGCAGGAACCCTTAATCATTCCAGTGGGTTATGAAGGACATGCAATTACTTTTATTAAATTAGGCAATATTGTAGTGAAATGTGATAGGCGTGAGGACAGTCGTTTATACGACAACATCATGATCTATCGAGTGAATAAACCCTCTCTTTTTAATATGAAGTTTATTCAAAAAATTATTTATGAAAAACAATCCGATGAATTTATTAATCATGATCTTCCCGTTATTCTAGAACTTCACCCAATAACGGAATTGAAAATTACCGCGCAAATAAGTGGTAATTGTTCCTGGGCGAATGTGGAAGCGTGTATTCCAGCGTTATTTTTTCTTTTTTTCAGCCAAAATGAAGAGTTTGATGAAAATATCACGCGCTATAAAAATCTTGCCTTGAATCTTTTTAATCAATGGCGCGAATGGAATAAAGACCGTGCATTGCATTTTTGCATCCAAAACTTTAAATCAGCGGACAGAATTCGCAAAGCGTGCAAAGCAGAAATTTTAGCGGCCATTCTTTTTCAAAGTTGTGGTGGCGGATCACCTATTAATAATCAGCGCGCAGAAGAAATTTTATCAGCGATTGCCGTTCCTGAATATGAACATGTGCTGCGAAATTATGTGCGGTCTTATTGCTATGAAGATCAGAGTGATGAGGGCCAAAATTTTTTGCGACTTTTAAGAAATTATGGATTTAAGTTTTAGACACGTGTGCTATAGTGTTTCAGATAAATAATTTGGTAAAAAACACCAAATTACTTATCTGAAATAAAAATATTTTATTTCTAGGAGCTACCTCTATTTATTAAAATACCTAAAAAAGGCATTGTTATCGAACGTTACATCGACTAGAAGTAATATGATTTATTTCAGATAATTGTTTTGGTGTTTTTTACCAAAACAATTATCTGAAATACTATAGGAGGCTAAACATGAAAGATTTAGAATTACTAGGTTGGATAGCTTTGGTTCTTGTGGTGGTTGGAGGAATTGACAGCGGCCTTTACGGATTGCTCAGTTTTCACATATTGGAAGTTATCCTCGGCAACAAATTCTTGGGACGTCTCATTTATATTCTCATTGGGTGTAGCGCCGCTTATTTAATTTATCTCATGGTTAAAAATAAAAAACAGCCATAACCATAAAAGTCATATTTTCAGATAATTGTTTTGGTGTTCTTTACCAAAACAATTATCTGAAACACTACATAATAAGGCTTAAATGCAATGTCACTTGAGATTCTTTCCCGCATTCAATTCGGGTTTACTATTAGTTTTCATATTTTATTTCCTGCTTTCAGTATTGGACTTGTTACTTTCATCGCTGTCATGGAAGGTATTTGGTTGAAAACCCGTAATTCACATTACCTAAGCATTTGTAAATTTTGGACTAAAGTGCTTGCTTTGACATTTGGGATGGGTATTGTTTCCGGCATCGTCATGGAGTTCCAATTAGGGACAAATTGGTCTGGCTTCACTCATACAGTCGGTAATGTGCTCGGCGTTTTATTCACCTATGAAGTTTTAACTGCATTTTTTGTGGAAGCGGGATTTTTGGGTGTGATGTTTTTTGGCTGGAACCGCGTGAGTCCCACGCTTCATTATATTGCAACTTTGCTTGCGCTGATTGGTGTGACGCTTTCTGCATTCTGGATTATGTCCGCGAATTCATGGATGCAATCACCTGCCGGTGTGATTTTTAAAGATGGAAAATTTGCAGTGGATAATTGGATTGATGTCATATTCAATCCCATGTTTTTACCCCGTTATTTTCATATGTTACTCGCAACCTATGCATCCTCATTGCTCGTGATCAGCGCAATTTCTGCATATTATCTCTTGAAGAAGAAATATATTGCATTTGCTCGCACCTGCTTTTCTGTTTCTATGTGGGCATTACTGATTATCATGCCGCTGCAGATTTTTGTGGGTGATGAAGTCGGATTACGCGTACTGCAATACCAGCCGCTCAAAACCGCTGCGATGGAGGGTGTTTGGGAAACGCAGAAAGGTGCGCCGCTTTTATTGTTCGCCTGGCCTAATCAAACGGCTGAAAAAAATGATTTTGCCGTGGGCATTCCAAAGGGCGCATCACTTATTAATACCCATGAATTGGATGGTGAGCTGATTGGACTCAAGTCAGTGTCTCCTGCGGAACGACCCAATGTCGCTGTTGTTTTTTGGAGTTTTCGCATCATGGTAGGGCTTGGGTTGCTGATGCTCTTGATTGCCTGTATTGGCTTGATATTGAGAATGAAAAAAACATTGTATGAGACAACCTGGTTTTTAAAACTTTGCCTTTTTGTGTCCCCCATCGGTTTTGTGAGCATTATCACGGGCTGGTTTACGGCGGAATTCGGCAGGCAACCGTGGATAGTCTATAACATGATGAAAACAGTCGCGGCTCACTCCCCCATTATGCTGCATCAAGTGTTGATTTCACTCATCGCGATTGTAGGGGTCTATGGCGTTATTTTTGGCTATTTTTATTTTCATTATTTTTTCAGAATTATTGCCAGAGGTCCCGAAGAGGGCATGGCGACTTTAGACGAAACTTTCTTTTATATGTCACCTGCGATTGGCAAAAAGTGAGGACCTATGGGATTACTCTCAACGGCATGGTACCTGATTATTGGTTTCTGTATTTTAATGTATGTGTTGCTGGACGGTTTTGATTTGGGAGTCGGCATTCTATTTCCTTTATTTCCTAAACAACACGATCGCAGTGTTATCATCAGTACCATTTTGCCAGTCTGGGATGGTAATCAAACGTGGCTAGTGCTGGGTGGTGCTTCGCTCTACGGCGCATTTCCTCTGGCGTTTAGCTTGTTATTACCCGCGCTTTATTTACCGATTTTTCTGATGATTTTGGCTCTGTTGTTTCGCGGCATCACATTTGAATTTCGATTAAAAGCAACAAGAGCGCTGCGTTTTTGGGATACATTATTTTTTCTGAGTTCAGTCACGGCGACTTTTTGTCAGGGTTTGGTATTAGGGACTTTTGTAAAAGGCTATAACATCACTCAAGGACAAGCGGTTTTAACGTATGAATTGTTTCATCCCTTTAATATTACCTGTGGGTTGGCGTTGATTTTTGGTTATTCCTTGCTGGCGTCAGCTTGGGTTATTGCTAAAACCACAGATGAATTGCAGGCGCAAATGTATAAAATTGCCTACGTCAGCCTATTTGTTGTATCGATTTGTCTTTGCATCATTAGCTTATGGACACCCATGATTAGTTCGATCATCAGAGACACTTGGTTTAATCCTGCATATATTTATAATCTCGCGCTATTACCGCTCGCGACAGGATGTCTTATTCTCTTTTGTTTTTACTGTATTTATAAACGGCGTGAATATATTCTATTTTGGATATGCATAGGAATCTTTTTCTGTGGTTATGTTGGATTTGGTATTAGCACTTGGCCGTACTTAATTCCACACGTGATCACCGTTTGGGATGCTGCTGCGCCTGATACATCGTTACGATTTATGCTGGTAGGTGCGCTCATCTTATTACCGCTGCTTGTGAGCTATACCTTCTATTCCTATTATATTTTTCGGGGTAAAGTAACCGAGATTATCGGATATCATGCCTAAGGGCCACACTATTAAAGCGGCCGTAACCAAAATAAATAAATAAACCTATTCCCGTCCAGATAAAGAAGCTCATCCAGGTGACATGAGGCAAGCTACTCATCAAATAGAGACACAATAAAATCCCAATCAAAGGCACCAATGGACTCAATGGCGTTTTGAAGGGCCTTGGCATATCGGGTTTGGTAAAACGCAAGATGATCACGCTACCGCATACCGCAGCGAAAGCCGCCAGTGTGCCGATGTTAACAATGTTTGCAATTTGATTAATGGGAAAAAAGCCCGCGACTATAGCCATGATACTGCCGATAAACCAAACCAGTTGACGAGGCGAACGTGTCGCCGGATGAATTTTGACAAATAACTTTGGCAATAACCCATCGCGCGCCATGGCCAAGTAAATGCGGGTGAAGCCGTAATACATGGCTAGGATCGCGGTCGTCAACCCTGCAATTGCGCCAATCGCAACAATCTCTGCGGCAAAACGATAACCCAATTGTATTAACGCGGTCGCGGCAGGTGAACTAATATTTAATGTAGGGTAATACATGATTCCAGTCAGCACAGCAGCGAAAATAATATAAATAAAAGTGCAAATCAGTAATGAAGCAATAATACCAATAGGCAAATCGCGATGCGGGCGTTTCGTTTCTTCTGCTGCAGTTGAAATGGCGTCGAATCCAATATAGGCAAAGAAAATAAGTCCGGCGCCGTTGACAATCCCTTGCATGCCGAAGGGAAAAAAGGGTTTCCAGTTGGCAGGATTAAAATAAAATGCGCCAATCCCAATAAAAAGTGCGATGACGGCTAATTTAATATAAACAATAATTTTGTTGATTCGAGCACTTTCTTTTACCCCGAACGAGAGAATGTAGGCAAGCAGGAAAATAATGACAACAGGAGGCAAGTTGATTATGCCGCCGTGAAAAGGATCCGTGACTAATGTTTTGGGAAGAGGTAAGCCAATCGCTTCTAACGCATTTTGTACATAACCACCCCAGCCAATTGAAACAGTTGCGGCATCCATACCATATTCTAAAAGTAAATCCCAGCCGATGATCCAAGCAATCAATTCGCCAATACCCGCAAACGCATAACCATATGCGCTGCCGCAACCCCCGATGCTGGAAGCAAGTTCTGCATAAGCCAACGCGCTAAATCCGCAGGCAATGCTGGCCAATAAATAAGAAAAAATAATCGAAGGTCCGGCTTGAGTGGCGGCTGCAATGCCAGTCAGAACAAAAATCCCGGCACCAATAATTGCACCGATTCCTAACAAGGTCAGATCGGTCGCAGTTAGAGACCGACGTAATTCCATGTTTTGATTGACATTACTTTGTGATGATTTAACACGAAATAAATTTTTGAAACCAATCATAAACACCCATCCCTATGACTTTGATTTTTTATGAGGAAAGTTTGTAAGAGCCTGTTCAAGATCTTTTTGTGTACTTTAAAAAGTGGGGAATCGAGCCAAAATCGTCGCAAGTTTGAGGCGAATAGCAGGGCTATTTAACGAAAACTTGCGACGATTTTGGCCGATTCTACCGCTTTTTAAAGTATACAAAAAGATTTTGAACAGGCTCTAAGATTGCCCGAATCATTTTGGTAAAACAAGAGAGAATTTATGTTTCCCATATTTTTGGATCTTCAATTCCAAGGCGGAATACGGAGACCCCACGTAGATGATATTTTTTGACTAATTTTAATTTAGCTTGAAGCGATTTTGCATTTTCCACAAAAATATATTCATCTAACCAATGATGTTCGTAAGCTGCATAGTTAATTTTAGCCATCTCATCCCAGCGTAATTTGACATGATTTTTTTGCAATAGAGATTTCACGGTACTGTAATCAATTTCTCGCATGCGTAAGGTTAATTTACCGCCTGGACTGCCAAAACTTGTGCCAGTGTACCAATAAGAAGAATAGGAGGCGATGCCGAGTGAAATTTTTTGCGACGAAACAAATTTCAGCGTGTGTTTAATCGCTTGTTCAGCCCAGGGAAAACTAGCTGTTGGGCCCGGTGTCGTTCCATGCGTATGCTGATCATAAGTCATGATAGTGAGAAAATCAGCGCTTTCGCCTAGTGCCTTTAGATCATAAGCACCTTCCCAGATGGCATAAGATCGTTTTAAAAATTCAGAAGGCTGAGGGTTATCGCTGACTAAAGGCGCAACGGCGAAACTCACAATAAACCCTTTTTTATGTAACTCAGCGGCGGCGGTTGTTAGAAACCGGGTCAACGCCTTTTTGTCGTTTAATGGAATCATTTCAAAATCAAACTGAACACCATAATAATGATTTTGATTACATGCGCTAATAATGGATTGAATAGCGCGTTGTTGGGCGGCTGTGCGTATGAGAAATTGATGGGCTCTTTCTTTGTCAAAACCCACATTCGTTACCATGACCATTAATTTTATCCCATGGTTTTTTACAAAATCGGCAACATCAGGATCGATATGACCCCATACCTTTCCATTTTGATCAACCTGATAGGCTTGTGAGATAATCATTCCAATCGAATGATAATGATTTTTTAGGCTGGAAGATTGGCTAGACGTGTGATGGCGCAATACATAAAATGTGTTTTCACCCGCATAACTTGCGGACAAAATAACGATAGATAAAAAGGCAATAACAGTTTTGAAAATTAAGTTCATAGCCAGGCTCCATGCTCTATTTTATTGCAGTTTTTTTAGCGATTTTGGTAAATAAGAATTGATAAATACAACAAAATGTTGTACTTATCAACAAAATAATATGAGGTAGTCAGCTATGCGCATAGCCGTCAATTTGGATGAAAAATTAGTGAATGATGCACGTTCTCAATCAAAAGTGCTAAGCCGATCGGTGACAAAGCAAATTGAACATTGGGCTAGAATTGGTCATATTGCAGAGGATAATCCCGATCTGACTTATTCCCAAATAAAAGATATTTTGTTGGGTTTAGAGGATTACACTTCTACCGCGATTTGAAAAAACAGCTTTAATGTTAGTATAAAAATTAATAAAATTATTATCTTACAAATTAAATTAACAAATCTTTGACATTTCATCTCTACATGCGTATTATTTGATCTATTGTAGCTGACAGGTTGCCATAGCCTTGGTGGCCAGAATTGACGCTGCATTCATGTGTATCAAAGTATCAATGCATACTTTCAGATTGACCAAAGTCATAACCTTTTAACATAACTGAAGAATTTACTAATGATGAAAAATATTAAAAATGTTCTGTTTGTTTTTGCGTTCGTAAGTATTGTGGGTTGGGGTCCATTTTCTTTCATTGAGAGTTCGTTGTCGGATAATGCTTCTCTTGTCGGGACGAAAGATTGGTTAAATGAGGAAATCCGGGCGATCAGTGCACAAGCGGATAGTTTAAGTCCTCAGGCATTAAAAGCAGGTTTGGTTGCTTATCAAAAAGCGCGTCAGCAGGGTTTGGTTGACAAGCAATTGTTGACTATCATTGATTACTCTAAATCATCACGTGAACGCCGTATGTTGGTTGTTGATATGAGGAATAAGAAGGTTTTATTTAATACCTGGGTTGCGCATGGTAAAAATAGCGGCGGGGAAAAGGCAACTTCGTTTTCAAATAATCCAAGCAGCTTAAAATCCAGTTTAGGCGTGTTTGTCACATCGGATATTTATAGTGGCAAGCATGGTGAATCATTGCGGGTACAAGGTTTAGAACCGGTTAATAACAATGCTTATCGACGTAATGTCGTATTCCACAGTGCCTCGTATGTCAGTGGTGATGTTGCAAGAGAAAACGGCATGGTGGGACGTAGTTTGGGTTGTATGGCAGTGAGCCAAGAGACGATCAAACCATTAATCAATACGATTAAAGGCAAAACATTGGTAGTAGCTTATTATCCAGATAAGAATTGGCTGAGAACATCCTCGTTTTTAATATAAAATTGTTATATTTTTTAACATTAAATAGTGATTAGAATTAATAGATATCAATTGATGGGCTGCCACGATGTTATAATGTTTTCATGAGTGATGGTTTCTATACCTAAAACAAATAAACATAGGAATACGGAGTGGTAGTCGCGGGTCGTACGGGTTGTAGTTAGGTACATAATTTTAGTAACGGCTACAACTCGTAACGCTTGCGGTTAGTGGATGTTCTTCAAAATCTCAATTGTTTTATCAATATCTTCACGGCTAATATCTAAATGGGTCACTGCCCTAAATCGTCGTTCCTCCACATGAGAAAAACGTAAACCTTGCTTAATACAGGCTTGATTGAATTCAGTTGCGGACAAATGGATGCCATTCCATTGAAAGAAAACCATATTAGTGGAAGGATGGGTGTTTTCTACTTTTATGTCGGGAATTTCAGCGCTTAATCGAGTTGCCAGCCACTCCGCATTGGCGTGATCATCCGATAGG
>Ga0207089_1069_pt1 | contig 22545 bp, 17 predicted proteins | sample Alteio_BWMinHeat_49_FD_153571 | JGI IMG/M metagenome (GOLD analysis project Ga0207089, IMG submission 153571) | Enriched cells from forest soil in Barre Woods Harvard Forest LTER site, Petersham, Massachusetts, United States -... | ecosystem: Environmental > Terrestrial > Soil > Temperate forest >...
CATTGTGCTTCATCGTTATTTGTCCACAGTGATGCATCGCCTTTCCATAAACGTTGCAGCTTATTTTCTTTTTGCCATTGATCCAATTCTTCTGTAATATTTTGGGAAATGTCCTTCATGCTAATTTCCTTTTTAAGGATTGGATCAGCTGATCAAAAGACGCATTAAATTTTTCAACGCCTTCCTTCTCAAGCTGTAGGGTCATTTTATCAATATTGATATCAAGTGCGGTTAATTGCTTAAAAATCCAATGAGCGCTATTAACCTCTTGCTGTAAAAGAGGTTTGGGATCGCCTTGTTCACGGTAATCATTCAACGTTTCCATAGGAAGCGTATTAACCGTTTCTGGCCCAATCAAAGCTTCTACATACTTTATTTTGCTGTAATCTGGATTTTTGGTACTCGTGCTAGCCCACAATAAGCGTTGCACTTTCGCCCCTTTGTTAGTTAATTGTTTAAAGCGATCACTTTCAAATAGTTCTTTATAAATTTGATAAGCAATTTTTGCTGAGGCAATAGCAACTTGACCATGAATTTTCTTGGCGAGCAGCACTTTGTCATTATTTTGAGCTATTATTTTTTCCAAGTGGGGATCGATCAACACGTCAATACGGCTTAAAAAGAAACTAGCAACCGAAGCGATATGTTTTAAGGGCTTACCTTGTGCGACTCGTGCTTCAAGACCAGCGATATAAGCCTCAGCTACCGCTTTATACCGATCTAAACCAAACAGCAAAGTAATATTCACGTTAATTCCTTCACTAATGAGTTGTTCAATAGCAGGCAGTCCTTCCAGGGTTGCAGGCACTTTGATCAAAACATTCGGGCGATCCAACGCCTTCCATAATCGACGTGCTTCAATCAGCGTGCCTTCGGTATCATGAGCAAGATGCGGATTGACTTCTAAACTCACATAGCCGTCTTGGCCATCGGTTTGGTTATAAAGCGGACGAAACGCATCGGCAGCATTTCTGACATCTTCTTGCGTCAGTGTTTCATAAACTGCGTTGATCTCTTTACTTTCGTTACGCATTTTTTGGATATCTTGATCATAATCATCACTCTCAGCTATCGCTTTTTCGAAAATGGAAGGGTTCGATGTTATCCCGGCTAAACCATCTTTATTAATTAATTCTTTAAGTTTTCCGCTGGTGATGAGATCGCGTTTGATATAATCCAGCCAGATCGATTGACCTAATGCTTCCAATTTTTTTAAAGGATTGTCTTTCATGTTTATCTCTTTTTAGCTTTGTTCAAGAGTACTTTAGCGCGTTTACAAACATTTTCAACTGTAAACCCATATTTTTGCATCACGATATCGCCTTTCGCAGAAGCGCCAAAGGTTTCGACACTGATTATCTCACCTTGATCTCCCACATAACGCTCCCAGCCTTGCGCAACACCAGCCTCAACAGCGAGTCGCAAAGGAACAGAAGGCGGTAACACAGTATCGCGGTATTTCTTAGATTGTGCTTCAAATAATTCCCAACTGGGCATGGAAACAATGCGTACCGAAATTTTTTGCTTTTCAAGTTTTTGTGCAGCCGCCACAATTAACCCGACTTCAGAGCCGGTAGCAATAAAAATAATTTGTGGTTTTCTTTTAGGCGGATCGGCTAGTATATACGCGCCTTTACCCAGACCTTCAGCGCGAGCATATTTTTTTCTGTCAAGCGTGGGCACTGTTTGCCTGGTTAAAATGAGCGCAATAGGATGATCGCGGCTCTCTATCGCGAGTCGCCATGCCACTGCGGTTTCATTCGCATCCCCCGGACGAATAACAATTACTCTGGGAATAGCGCGCAAGCTAGCAAGTTGTTCTACCGATTGGTGAGTAGGGCCATCCTCGCCTAATCCTATGCTATCGTGAGTAAAAACATAAATAACATGAAGTTGCATTAGCGCAGCAAGTCGGATGGTAGGTCGCATATAATCAGAAAAGATCAAAAAGGTTGAAGCAAAAGGTATGATACCCTCAAATGTGGCTAAACCATTGGTGATGGCTCCCATGGCATGTTCGCGAACGCCATAAAATATATTACGACCGGCGTAGTTCCAACCGCCATCGAGTTTCCCTTGTGAGCTGCCTTGTGGCATGTTGGGATTTTCAAAATTTCCATAATTAATCAGTTCTGTTTTGGTAGAAGGATTCAAATCAGCAGAGCCTCCTATAAAACCCGGAACATTCGGGCTAATGGCTTGCATTATTTTTTTAGAAGCATCGCGTGTCGCCATGCCCTTACTATCGGCAGGAAAAGTAGGAATGTTTTCATCCCAATCTTTGTGAAGTTTGTTTGCAAACAGTTGTTCAATTTCAGCCGCGAGCTTGGGATGTTTTTTCTTAAAAGCATTGAATAGCTTCTGCCATTCTTTTTCACTTTTTCGCCCCTCAGTAATGGCATTACGAAAATGCTTCAACACATTCTTTGGAATGTAAAAAGAAGATCGGACTGGCCATCCTAAGTTTTGTTTGGTTAATTTGACTTCTTCAACACCCAGCGCTGAGCCATGTGCTTCAAAAGTATCCTGCTTATGAGGAGAACCATAACCAATGTGCGTTTTTACTAAGATCAAGGAGGGACGTTGCGTTTCTTGGCGCGCGGTTTGGATGGCTTTATGGATCGCTTTTAAATCGTTACCTGCTTTAATGATCTGAGTGTGCCAGCCATAAGCTTCAAAACGTTTAGCACAATCTTCAGTAAAAGTCAGTGAAGTTGAGGCGGAAAGGGTAATATGGTTGTTATCATATAAATAAATTAACTTGCCCAGTTTTAAATGTCCTGCCAGGGAGGCAGCTTCACTGGCAACGCCTTCCATTAAATCTCCATCACTGACGATACCATAGGTAAAATGATTAAAGATGCTAAACCCAGAGCGATTATAACGCGCCGCTAAATGGGCTTCAGCCATCGCCATACCCACGCCATTGGCAAAGCCTTGCCCCAAAGGGCCGGTCGTCACTTCAACGCCGGGGGTTAATTCACTTTCGGGATGACCTGGCGTAATACTGCCCCATTGCCGAAATTGTTTAATTTGCTTTAAAGAAACATCATAGCCTGTGAGATGCAACAAACTGTAAAGTAACATTGAACCATGACCCGCCGAAAGAACGAAACGATCTCTGTCATACCATTTCGGATTTGCCGGATTATGTTTTAAAAATTGTGTCCACAAAACATAGGCCATGCTAGCAGCGCCCATCGGTAACCCAGGATGACCGCTATCCGCTTTTTGGATCGCATCAATAGAGAGCATGCGAATGGTATTGACACTTAATTCATCTAAAGAATTCTTTGATTTCACTTTTCCCCCCATTCAGTGTGAAATTCGCCTTTAGCGTCAATACGCTCATAATGGTGCGAGCCAAAGTAATCACGCTGCGCTTGCACTAAATTGGCCGGCAGCCAATTGCTGCGTAACGCGTCAAGATAACCTAAGGCGCTCATCAGGCCAGGAATGGGTATGCCTATTTCAACGGTTTGTGACACAATTTTTCGTAAACTTTCCTGATATTCTTTAATTTTTGGCGATAAATTTGGCGCTAATATCAAATTCGATAAATCACTTTTAGCGTGAAAGGCTGCGCAAATATCATTTAACAAAGCTGCTCTAATAATACAACCACCGCGCCAGATCCGAGCAATCGCTTCAAGGCTAAGATCATATTGATATTGATCGGAGGCAACTTTTAAAAGCGCAAATCCTTGCGCGTAAACGATGATCATCCCTGTATAAAGCGCATCGCGTAGTTCAGTAATGAATTGTTTGTGTGGTGTTTTTATAGAGCCAATCGCGCGCGTGTAAATGGCACTACTGGCATGACGTTCTTGCACGAATACCGATAGATCTCGCATGGTTACCGCCAAATCGATAGTGGGGACAGGTACTTGCAATTCCATGGCACTTTTTGCAGTCCACATGCCAGTCCCATTTTGTTTGGCGACATCGACGATGGCATTGATTAGTTTTTTTCCGGTTTTATCATCCACTTTGGCAAAAATATGACTGGTAATTTCTATCAGATAACTGTTCAGCTCACCTTTGTTCCATTCACTGTAGACATCACGTAATTGATCATCATGTAAACCTAATCCTCTTTTCATCAGATCATAGGTTTCACTAATCAATTGCATGATGGCGTATTCAATACCGTTATGAACCATCTTGATAAAATGGCCAGACGATCCTGCCCCTAAATAGGTGACACAAGGTTCATGATTAACTTTGGCGGTGATGGCTTCAAGCACTTCATGAATACGATCATAAGCTTGTTTTGAACCACCAGGCATAATACTTGGCCCATGACGTGCGCCATACTCTCCACCGGAAACGCCGATGCCGAGAAATTGGATCCCTTTTGTTTTAAGATTGCTCGTGCGAATATCAGTATCTTTAAAATAAGAATTACCCGCATCAATAATCAGATCCCCTTGTTCAAGATAGGGCAAGAGATCTTGGATCACGGAATCAACAATAGGTCCAGCAGGCACCAGCAACAACATCGCGCGCGGACGACGCAGCATGGCAACAAAGGCTTGGATATCCACCGTATCGTGAATAGTGCGATGTTCTGCCTCCATGCGCAAACTATTTACCTGATTCGGATCTTTGTCATAACCTGCGACCGTAAAACCATGATCTGCCATGTTAAGCAGCATGTTCCTCCCCATGACGCCTAAACCAATGATCCCTATTTCACACGGGGTTTTATTTGCCATAATGTGTTTTTTCCATAGCTGCAGAATATAAACCTGCGCGAGCTGCACTGTTACATTGAGCGCGATGATAAAGTGCTTGCTGTGCTGCCTTTACATTTTCTTCTCGCCCTTGCCAAAATTTTAAAGCCGGTTCTTGAATGGCGCGCGAAAACGAAAACGCAATAGGCCATGGGGATTTTGCTTTATATTTAACATTCATGGCATTTAATCGCGCAGAAGCAAGCTCAAACGGTTGCCCACCAGACAAGAAAGCAATCCCTGGAACGGCAGCAGGTACTGCACGCAGAAAACATTGCATCGTGCGATCTGCCACTGTATTGATATCTTCTTGCTGAGGACAAGTTAATCCTGGCAGTACCATATTGGGTTTGAGGATAATGCCTTCTAGCATCACGCGTGCTAAATGCAGTTCATTAAAAACGGTGTGTAAGACTTCCTCAGTTACCTCAAAGCATCGCCCTAAAGTATGTTGTCCTTCCATCAGCACTTCAGGTTCGACGATGGGAACTAAATTCGCTTCTTGACATAAAGCTGCATAGCGCGCTAACGCTTGTGCATTGGCTTTAATGCAACCACGACTTGGAATGTTCTCCCCGATAGTAATAACGGCACGCCATTTAGTAAAACGTGCTCCCAGTTTTGCATACTCTGATAATCTGTTACGCAATCCATCTAGACCTTCGGTTATTTTTTCCAAAGGGAAGCCAGCCAGATCTTTAGCGCCGAGATCTACTTTAATTCCAGGAATAATGTCAGCATCTTTAAGAATTTGAACAAAGGGCGTGCCATCTTTTTTACTTTGACGAATAGTTTCATCATAAAGTATCGCGCCACTAATAAATTCGCCAAGTCCAGGTGTGGTGACAATAAGCTCGCGGTAAGCGCGCCGTGCTTCCTCCGTTAACGGGATCCCATTCTCAGCAAATCGCTTATCACACGTTGGGGTACTTTCATCCATCGCCAGCAACCCTTTGTTGCCAGCAACCATCGCTTGTGCTGTGTTTGTCAGTGTTTCTCTATTCATTAAAAAGTATCGCTTATCAGTTTTTGGGCTTGAGTTAATATTTGCTGCAAATGATCTTCACCTTTGAAACTCTCGGCATAAATTCTATAAATATCTTCTGTTCCTGAGGGGCGAGCAGCAAACCATCCTTCTTCAGTACTCACTTTCACGCCACCAATAGGGGCATCATTGCCCGGCGCATTGGAAAGAATAGCCTGGATTTTTTCTCCCGCTAAATAGGTTGTGTGGATCTGTTGCTTCGATAATTGTTGGATCAATTTTTTTTGTGCGGAGGTTGCTGGTGCATCAATGCGTTTATAAAAGGATTTACCGAATTCGTGTTCAAGATCACGGTAGAGCTCACCGGGATCGCGCTTTGAGCGCGCAGTCATTTCCGCGGCTAATAATGCCGCGATAATGCCATCTTTGTCTGTGGTCCAAACACTGCCATCCAATCGCGCGAACGACGCCCCCGCGCTTTCTTCTCCACAAAATTCAAGCGTGCCATCCAGTAACCCTTGCGAAAACCATTTAAAACCCACGGGCACTTCATAAATCGTGCGAGCCAGCTTCTTTGTTACGCGATCAATCATTTGACTACTCACGATAGTCTTGCCGATAGCGGCAGCGTTGCTCCATTGTGGTCGATGTTGCAAAAGATAAAATATGGCAGCACAAAGATAATGATTGGGAGGTAGAAGACCGGTACTTTTGGTAACGATGCCATGTCGGTCATGATCGGTATCACAGGCAAAGGCAATATCGAAACGATCTTTGAGATCAATTAATCTTGCCATGGCATAGGGTGAAGAGGGATCCATGCGGATCTGACCATCCCAATCCACTGTCATGAAACGAAAAGTCGGATCAACCAGATCATTAACCACGGTAAGATCCAACCCATATTGCTCGGCAATAACAGACCAATAGTGAACCCCAGCACCACCGAGGGGATCTACGCCCATACGGATATTTGCACCGCGAATGGCGTCCATATCAATAACGTTCCCGAGATCCTTGACATAAGCATTAAGATAATCATGCTGATGTGTCGTTGCTGCATTTAACGCACGTTCGAACGAAATTCTTTTGACACCTTTCAGCCCGCTTTCAAGAAACGCATTAGCTTTATTTTGGATCCAATTGGTAATGGTAAGATCTGCCGGGCCACCATTGGGCGGATTGTATTTGAAGCCACCATCATGCGGTGGATCATGTGAGGGTGTAATGACAATGCCATCGGCGAGCCCAGTGTCGCGTTCGTGGTTATAAGCGAGTATCGCATGAGAAATCACTGGGGTAGGCGTATATTCTTCGTTTTTGGCAATCATGACATCCACTTCATTGGCAGCAAATACTTCCAGTGCACTCGCAAAGGCGGGCACCGAGAGGGCATGGGTATCTATACCAAGGAATAGTGGACCGGTAATTTTATGCTGCTTGCGGTACAGGCAAATCGCTTGACTAATAGCAAGGATATGCCATTCATTAAAAGTTCTTTCAAAGGCACAGCCGCGATGTCCAGAGGTACCAAAGACGACTCTTTGCTTACTCACCGAAGGATCGGGGATCTCAACATAATAAGCGGTAATAAGCTTTTGCACATTAATCAGTATTGAAGTTGGAGCAGGTTTACCCGCTAAAGGACTGATGTGACTTGCCATAATTTTCTCTACCATTAAGCATTAAGTAAGTATAGTTTCTTTACGAAAAGCTTAAAATTTCAGATTAATTTTATTCAGTTCAGACAAAATCACTTTAATTTATTTATTTACAGCCGATGGTAAATTTAAGTTCTTTTAAGGAAAATAATTATGAGTATCTACACTAATATATTGCTTGCTCTTGACTTGCGGGTAACGCATGATACTTATACTATTCAACGCGCAATGGAAATTGCTGAAAATTCAAACGCAACCCTTCATATCATTCATGTTATGGAACCTATTCATGGCTACGGTACGGTAAAAACGCAGACGTTGCTTGAAATAGAAAAAAATATGGCAGATGACGCAAGAAAAGCATTTAATGATTTAATTTCGTCTTATGATTTATCAGCGAGTAAATTAATACTTGAGACAGGTTCCCCTAAAGTTGTTATTGTTGAACAAGCCAAAAAGCTTAGTGCCGATCTCATTATTGTCGGCGCGCATAGTAAAACCGGTTTTAATATGCTTCTCGGTTCTACTGCGAACGCTGTCATCAATCAAGCCCATTGTGATGTTTTGTCGATCCGAACTACCGAATAACAAAATGGTTAATTATCTAACTAATCCATAATTGGATGTCCTTTCTTCTTCTTTCTTTTCTTCTTTTAGCAGAAAACATACAATCGTTGTTTGATCTTTGCATTCAAACACGGGTTACCTCATGCCAGCGAAAAATTTAGATGAAATCATGTCATTTTGCCGACGCCGCGGCTTTATATTTCAAAGTGGTGAAATCTATGGCGGCTTGCAAGGGGTATATGATTATGGTCCGTTGGGAGTCGAACTTAAGAACAATTTAAAAGCCGCATGGTGGCGTGCCAATGTATATGAACGTGATGATATTGTTGGTTTAGATTCCTCAATTTTATCGCACCAAAAGGTGTTTGCGTATTCGGGGCATGAAGCTACCTTTGCCGATAACATGGTCGATTGTTACGATTGTAAACACCGCTGGCGGGTGGATCATTTAGTTGATGGCAAGTGCGAAAACTGCGGATCAAAAAACTTAACTGAACCGCGGCCCTTTAATATGATGTTTAAAACACGGATTGGTCCGGTGGAAGAGGGTGCAGCGTTTGCTTATCTGCGCCCGGAAACTGCCCAAGGCATTTTTGTAAACTTTAAAAATATTGTCGATTCCACTTTTCAAAAGCTCCCCTTTGGCGTCGCGCAAATTGGTAAAGCTTTTCGGAATGAAATTACGCCGCGTAATTTTATATTTCGAGTGCGCGAATTTGAGCAAATGGAAATTGAATATTTTGTGAAACCTGGCGAAGATGAAACCTGTCATGAAGACTGGGTGAAAGCACGCGTTGCATGGTGGCTGGAGCAAGGATTGGCACCAGAGAATTTAAAACTGTTCACGCAACCCCAAGAAGAATTAGCCCATTATGCGAAAAAAACCGTTGATATCTTATATAACTTTCCGCATGGATTTGAAGAATTAGAAGGGATCGCTAATCGCACTGATTATGATCTCGGCTCGCATTCTAAAGAGCAAGCCACGCTCAATATTCAAGCCAAAGTGGTGCCAAACCACGACAGTAACACCAAACTCAATATTTTAGATGTCAAAACCAACGAATTTGTGGTGCCATTTGTGATTGAGCCCTCGGCGGGGGTAGATAGAGGCGTGCTTGCCATCTTGGTTGAATCTTATGTTGAAGAAACTCTTGAAGATAATAAAAAACGCGTGGTCTTAAAATTAAAACCGCACTTGGCACCGATTAAAGTGGCAGTGATCCCCTTAGCGCGTAATAATTCTGATATTGTTGCTAAAGCCAAAGCCATTCGCAAACAAATCCAAACGTTGGGTGTGGGCAGAATATCGTTTGAAGATACCGGTAATATTGGAAAAAGCTATCGCAGACACGATGAAATTGGAACGCCGTTATGTGTGACTGTCGATTTTGATACAATTGGCAAAGATGGCAACGCAGAATTGCTCAATACGGTGACCGTGCGGGAAAGAGATAGCATGCAGCAGAAGCGGGTGCATTTAGATCAGATCGATAATTACATACGGAAGTTTTTCTGAGGAAAACATCCGGCCTTCTCGCTTTTTGTTTGCTCAAGCACAACCTATTTATAGTTTAGGTTTATCTTTATCTTTATCTTTTTTAGGTCCTTTCATTACTTTGTCGGCGATTCTAACGAATGGATTTTTATGCGCTTCTTTTGCGGCGAGATGGAATAATGGTTTTGGGTCCGCATGGGGTGCTGCTTTGCCTCTTACCAGTTTAGTTTCGTGCGCTGCTCTCTCTTTTGCACGGTCAGCTTCGTATTTTTCAAGAAATTTCCTTGCTGCGTTCGGATCAATCAGCAAGCGATTGTTTTTTTCATCTATTTGAACTGAGCCTTTGGGTAATTTTACTTCCTCAAGCAAATGTTTTTGCATTTGTTGTAGATCAAGCTTGTTAAACGGCCCAGTCGTCGTAATTTTTTGAACATTTGTATCATAAACCAACTGATAACTTTCACCATGCTCAAAAATGACGGTTCTTAATTCTTCCGGTAGCGGTTTGTGTGGACCTTGCATATAGCCTCCTTTTAATTCATGAGATTTATACAATAGACTTCACCTACGCCGAAAAGTTCCAAAATACGAACTAAAAAGCGGCGATACACGCTTTTTCCGCCATTCCCTCCTTAAAGTTGATCATTTATCAAGTTACCTGTATCATTCACGATCCAATTAACAACCCGAAATACCAATTTTCTATGCTAGGCACACAGACACACACACTTTCCAATTTTATCACGGGTCTTAGGCAAACAGGCGTCGTTCCAAATATTATTCCTGATGAGCTTGCCGTTGAGATTGTGCGATCTAATTCCATTGACGCCAAGTTTGCTAGCTATAATGCGCTTGATTATGCGGCTAAACACAAGCACGGCCCACTTATCCAAACGCTTGTTGAACAACACAATGCCACAGGGATTTATAATTGCTATGTATTAAAAGCGCTAATTGAAGGTGCGCACAACGATATTCTGAACTATTTACTCTTTAAAAGCGCTATTCAAGCGGATATCAGCTATTTATTAGCTCTCGCTGCGGAATGTGGGAATTCAGAAATATTTGGGTTATTACTACAATGCGGTGCAAAGCTAGAAAAGGTGCGAGATTATACCGGCAAAGATCCCATTGAAGCCATATTGAAAAGCAATAAATTCGATTGTCTTGTGCCCTTTTTAGCCTATGCGACAGACACCCAAGTCCAAATGAAAAATGCCTCGGGGCAGACTTTTTTACACGTATGGGCATTAATGACGATAGATCGTCCAGCGCTGGTAAATATTTTGACTTTGCGTGTCGTACTTAAGGATAAACGTGTTCAAGCGATGATAGAGGAAAAGGATTGCTTTGGATGTACGATGTTAGATTATGCAAAAATGCGCAAGTTGGATGATGTTATTAGAGCACTGTTTCGTGATCCGAATTTAGCTGTTACTCAGCTTCCCGGTTATGGTAAGTCGCCACCTGATATATCGCAAAGCAATCTTAATCCAAGATTATTAACCTTTCTAGCAATGAATCGGCAAGTGGATGTTGGCGCTCCGGAGCCTTACACTGCAGATCAAATCGTCGATAAAAGAGGTACTTGTGGTGGTTGGGGTTGGTGGTGTGGCATTTCGTCGCAACAAGGGCCGGATGCTTTGGCAGAATATAACGCGATGCGTGAATTACTGGCCCAATGGAACCAACACGCTGAGCCTTCTCCTCAAGGCCCAGGATTATCAACATTATTAAAAGATTTACCCTTACCTGCGTCCTTAAAAAAGAAATTTCCGCCTATCGTTAAGCGCGATCAGGATGGAAATTTATACCAACGCGACGCCAATGTGAAAGATCTATTTGGCTTTATGTGCAGTAAGCTTGCGATTTATCATTCTTTTTCGCCAGCAGTAATGGATCGCTTAATTATTAATAATCAGTCGGAACGTGAAAAGCAAAGTGAAATGGTCGGAGATTTAGAAAAGCATGATCTTCAGTTCAATTTCAGTTACCCTAGCATGAAAATAAGTACGCAAGAATTAGCCAAATTGTTTGCTTATTTTCAACAATTTCCAAGCAGAATTTTTGATTGCATTATCTCCGGTCCTAATCTCACCGCGCACCAGATTTTGCTGTATACTGATGATAAAGGCGGATTACATTATTTTGATTCCAATTTAAAACGCTCGGTGCTTCCTTTCAGTGATCCTATAGTATTAGCACACTTCTGTATTAAACGATCAGTCATTCCTATTTCATTTTTAGATAATAATAAGATTATATTTTCATTTTGTGCTTATCAACTGTTACCGAAACAAAACGCAAAATCGTTACAGATTCATACTGCACCTGCACAACAAAATTGTATGGGTTTTAATGCAATCCATTGGGCCATAATGACTAAAAATGATGAACAATTGAATATCGCGCTAAACAGCTCTGATGTTAAGAAAATGTTAGAGACATCAGATCAATTTGGTTTAACGCCTATGTCATTGGCATTAAAGCTGGGAAATGTGCAATATATTTTGAAACTGTTAGCGGTAGAAAATAATGGCGTGATGCCATTTAGGCATTCAAATTTGGTGGATTTTTCTTTATTATTTAGTATAGAATTTCATGATAGTATAATAAGATTACTGTTTGAGAGAGAAGAGAGCATTTCTCCTGATTTTACCGATAAATATGGGGTTAAACTTATTAATGAAATGCATAGATGTTCCCCGCCATTTCCCTTAATGGGCTCAATTTGTGGTGAACAAAAGTATAGTTATGCTTTTATCTATTATCTTGAACATGCGGGTTATCAAGCCGATTTTCAAGAATTAGGTACGAATCCATCGGCAGAAAAGTTTCTTGTTTCGCTGGCAGTGGCAGGATTACTTGATCCTAACTTCGGAGATAAACATGGGACGACACCATTCATCTTAGCAGTGAAACATAATATGATTGATCATATTGAATATTTAGTAAGAGAACGTTACCCTAACTCATACGTGTTTGAAGTTGATGTTGACCAAGCGGATAAAACCGGTATGACCCCTTTAATGTGGGCAGTGGCAACAGATAATCTCTATGCAGCCCAAGTATTAATGAACGCAAAAGCTAATCCTAAATTAAAGAATGCACAGGGTTACACCGCCATTCAGTTAGCCAAAAGCCGGGAACTTGAGTTCATATCGATCATTGATCCTTCGCCGCGACAACGCCAAATCGAAAAAAGGAAAGCCAACCCGCCGATCACGCCGGCAAAAAACTTGCGTTCTCGCAGCTATGTAGGATCGAGAACGGAGTTAGGTTGTATGGAAGAACCAAACAATCTTGTGGAGAGACCGAGGAAAAGATAAAGGGATCAAGTCCAGTGGACTTGATCCCTTGCGTCCGTTAAGATCTAGGGTCTTTTACTCGGTTTGCCAAAAAGGCTAGGTTTTCCTGCTGCGGGTTTAGCTGCTGCAGGTTTAGCTGCAGGAGTGGCTTTCATAGCAGGTGCTCTACTGCCGCCTGCTTGTCTGGGTTCTTGTTTACTGTGTGCACCGGGCCTGTCTTGGGGAGCATGTTTTTCTTGAGGTCTTCCTTCGCCAGATCGTGTTGATTGCGGTTGATTTTGTCGGTTCAGCAGGTCTGCTGTTTGCATTGCTCCCTGTAAAAGCTTTAATTCCTTAATTGTTTGATTCATGTTTAGCGATTCCATTAAATTTTCGGCGTTGGCATATTTATGGAAACTCCTATTATAATCCAATGCTTCAAGATCTTCGATGAGATCATTCAGTTCAGTTGGATTGATTCTATTCGCTTGTTTACTATCTGGTTTCAATAAATTTTTCGCTTTATCTTGCACTTCTTTCAGTGCTTGATCAGCAGCGTTTTGATTTTGAAACTCTACATCTTTAATTAAATTTGGCATAACGACCTCCTATACAATACCCCAATCTTAGTCTTTTTAAGGCGGAATTTCTGAAAAAAACCGCTTTTATTTTTAGTATTCAGGGCGAGATCTAGCATTTTTTATAGGATTTTCGCGATACTCCCCAGCAAAAGTGGGTTGTTCATTGATCCATGTCCCACATGGGGGATTTGCCAAACCGGTAATGTACACGTGCGGGCAAATTCGTGAATCGTTTGCTGAACCAGAAATCTGCCATCGGGCTCACCTAAGGTAAAAAATATTTTCTTGGTTATTATCTTTTTACAAGTGGGGGACATTCTTTTGCTCTATCAATTCTTCTTCTTCAGATTTGCTTTGCCACCATTTCATGGCGGTTTCACAGACATTCTCCACAGTGATGCCAGATTGGCTCAGGCTGTATTTTACAGCTTGCGCTGCCGAATATACTAAAGGCTGAGTGGCAGCAATCTTGCACTTTAGCTCCGCTTCAATAATTTTTCGATGTTCAGGATTTTGATTAGTGTAAAATACGATATCCAGTGAATGGCTTGGATTGGTGCTGAAATACCGGCTCGTATGTACCATCAGGGTTCCGAATCCCGCTTTGACAACTTGGAGTAAATCATAAGTCTCTTTCCAACTATTCTCAAAGGTCGTTTTAATTTTGGCCAAAATTAACAATCCAATTTCTGGAGATAAATTCGCAAAACACATTGCTTCACCGGTTTGTTGGACAAGATCACCGCCGGCAATTAAAACATACGCAGCAATGGATTTCCCCAGTTGCTTTAATTTGATGGCGAGCTGATCACTTTTATCCGCAACATGTTGCGGAACACCGCCAGAGTTGAAAACACAAAGTTGCAGATCTTGAATTTCTGACAGTTCTAAAGTTTTGCCAGCAAGCATTTCAATCATCACGGCGACGATCATATTTTGTGCATCGCTTCCGCCTAAACTATGGCCAATGAAACTGATTTTTTTGCGTTTATGGGGAGGAAGTTTTTTGAGGATAGCAATCAATTGCATAAGCAGTTGATCTTTTTCTTTGAGAAAACTGTCGTAGCCTGCGCCGCCAAAACCGGAGATATTGCGTCCCCATCCTGCTAGCGTCGAGGTGCCTTGAAACAAGATTTTGATATCGTCTGATCCTTCAACCGGTGTTAACACCACGGGGAGCAGGGCGGGATTGCTGGTTTTTAAGCGGTGAACCTGATAATGCAAAATGTCATCATTTTCATTCATCACGCTGATAGTTTCGCCATCCTTGATGTCTGTCGCTTGGCGATAGGAAACATTGATATATTGTTCAAAAGCCGCAAATTGCAAATAATATTGTTGTGATGTCGGTTCAGCGGCACCTTTAGCTTTTTTAGGCTTAGGGTCGTCATTATGACTACTTTCAGGACTACGCTTCATGAGTCAATCTCAATCTATAAAATTCTGATTATGTTAATTAAATCACACTGATTTGTCACCCATAAATAATCGATTTCCGATAATCGGCCTTAAACAGTTAGATAACTATTTTTGTGAAAAATAGCCTCATATTTGCAGCGATATTGATTGGCTTACTTATTTCCATTAATATATGCAGCCTTTGTAACCGGTTTTCGGAGATTATGTATGAAAAAATTAAATTCTACCCAGTGCCAACACATTTCTGGTGGGGATATTTTTGTTAATTATGGTTGGTATATTAGTGATGCAGGTTTGTCTGATCAGTGCATTTCCGCTTACGAATCTGCTATGTATTGTGCAAGACATGGCATGCTCGCGTTTCCAGATGCAATTGTGCATCCTGGCACAATAGGTATGTGTAACGAAGCTGAACTCAGTACCTTTAAAAACAATTTAACCCAATCATTGGCGTCTAAATAATCTCGTTAATAATATCGATGATCAGCCATGGTCATCGATATTCTCATTCTCTTTCCCCCATTGTCATTGTGCATATACACCTTCTACCAATCGCCTCTGTTTGAACTTATGTCTTATTGCCAAGTCTATTTAATATAAATGCATTAATTGAGGGTGATGTATGCCAACACTCGAAGAACAATGGGCTGAGGCAAGAAAATATTTTGCAGAGGATGAGGCAAAAAATCCTGTTATTGATCCTCATAAAGTCAGAAAGATGCGACGCAAAGGAACCAAGAAAGAAGGATATTCTTTCGTTAAATTTGGCGGGAGAATTTGGATCTTGAAGGAAACGATAGGTCAAGGAGCTTTTAGTTCGGTGAAAGATACGGATGCCGATCTTACCTTTGTGGATGAGAAAGGAAAAGAATGGTTATTGAAACGTAAAGTTGTTCCAGTAGATGCCGCAAAACAAATATCATTACGACAGGAATTTGCCCGAGATAGGGCAGGTCTGGAAAGAATGACTGGAAAAGCTCCGGAATGGGGAGAACGAAAACTTGATAAGCCAAAAAAATACTATAAAAATAAAAACGACAAACAAGACGATCCAAACAATCCAGAAAAATTTGTTATGGTTGAAAGTATCATTTATCAACTCGTAGAAAAATATCCGGGAAAAGAACTATTTGATGTTATTGATAATATTTCAGCTTTAACAATCTCTGAACGGCTATCGATCCTTTTGCAGTCTTGTTTAGCGTTGCTAAAAGTTCATCAAAAGAACATTATTCATGGGGATGTTAAACCGGAAAATTTTGTTGCTGAAAGTAAAAACGGTAATGTTATTGGCGTTAAAACCATCGATTATGGTTTGTCATCTATTTTGCCACCGGGAGTAACGGAAGATCCAGAGTTAATTTATACTGGCACACCAGATTATATGCCACTGAGTTATAATCCATCGACCAAATCTTATACTTTGTATGATTCAACCCGAACTTTTGCAACAGATGTTTATGCGATAGGAATAATGCTTAAAATGGATCTTAATCTAGCAAATTATTTTCCGCCAGATTTTGTTGATTCGCTTGTAAATCAAGATCGAACGAAACGCCCGTCATTGAGTACGGTGATCAATACAATTACCGAGAGATTAAGTATACAACCCGATACCGATACAACAGATTTTATGAAAAATTTAGTTCGTGAAACACGCGCAAATCAACAGGCACTTGCAACAGCAGCTAAAGCCGCCGCATCTAAAGCAAAAAGCGCGCCAGTACCTTTGAATGACTTACCGCCGTTGCCTACCGAGCCATCGCCATCGCCACCGGGAATAAAAGTTCCGCGACGAGCACCACCTCCACCTGTTATTACGAATGCGCCCGTTGCACCCGCTAATAAGAAACCTGCTGTTGCACCAGAACTACCTAATCCACCTACAAGGAAAGTGCCACTGCGTAAGCATGTACCGCCACCGCCTGCTATTACGAAAGCCCCGGCTCTCGAGCGTATCGATCCTATAACAACATTTCCATCTGTAGGGAAGGCGCCGCTGCAAAAAATTGAACCGCCACCACGGCCAGTTATTACAAAGCTGCCTGTAACACAGAATGCCCCTGTTTTTCAGCAAGCACCGGTAACTAAGAATAAACCCCGGCCGTTACCTGCTACGCCAGCGCCAGCATTAAAAAAAGATGCGCCCGTGATTAAGCAAGGTTTACGAAAAGAGATGATTTTTGAACCTGTCACTAAATCTGCGGAAAAAGATAAAAAGAATAAAGAAGTGAAACCAGAGTCTAAAACGCCTAAAAGACCTAAGTTTGGAATAAGTGATCCTGAGGATTAAGTGGCAATTTTTTATTGCTTATGCGCAAGACGCGGTGATCTTCTCAGGGGTACGTTTTCATTTGTTCTAGTCGTATTACGTTTGCGCTTACGTTGGCTATTACCATCATAAGCGGACAGTAAGGGGGGATTTTGCACTTGCGTTAGCCTTTGAACGATTTCGTCAAAGAGGAGGTTCCCTTTGGCATGATCTAGCGCTTCAAGCATGATGCGTCTTCTTCGCCCCTCATACATGCTTTTACATCCAATGTACATTATACCCATAGCGCTAGGCGTACAAGCGATAAGCCCTAATTGTATCAATTGTATAAGCTCAATATACCAAGGTGAGCCTGGCTTATTAAAGCACTGCCAACGCTCAAAATTTTGGTGCGTTTGTATGGTGATTTTTTTCGCCTCTTGAAGCGCGACACCTTTTAAAACGATGTTTGCCTGGCCAACTTTTAATAAAGCATGATTTTCTTGTGCCATCGCTTCTGCTGTCCATCTTAAATCGCCATGAATTTCAAGCTTATCTTGCTGCCAACGAAAACCTTCAAGCGTATTATCGCGGGTTAGTGGCGTAATCACGAATGTCTTTGCTTGCCCACCGGTAATTTTCACTTCATGGCTATGCGATCCTAACCAAATGACATCTGCATGCTTTGACGTAACTAAGGTGGTAACAATGCTTTTAGGACCTAAATGATAAATACTATTTTTAAGGATGATAGGACAAAATCCCGGTTCCAAAACATAAGTTCCCGCCGCGGTTAAATGCTCGGCATTTAATGTGGCGATGCCGCCTTGAGTTGCAATCAGTTTGGCGGCGAAAGTATTTTCTTCCATGAGAAGGGAAATAGGGTTACCGCGCTCAGATAAATTAGCACCATATTTTTGTTGTGCTACCACCGCATCGCAAAAACCAATATCTTCGCGGGGTAATTGTGGGTATTTTTCAAGATAAGCCAGTTTTTCTCTGGCGGTAAAGGTGCCAAGTCCTTGATAAGTCATTGTGGTTAAATCGGGAGAGTCGAGAAAAGAAGGCATCGGTTGAGCAACCCCCGCGAGCGGATCGTACCATTGCAGCGGAATTTCATGCGGATGACGTTCTCCCATGACACAATGGCCCACTTCATGATCAGAAGAACTTTGTACAGCAGAAATGACATGCTCTGCGGTTGGCATCCCTTTCTTTTCATTATAGGTTGACGTATAAAAATAAATTCGGGATGAACTACCGTCCTTACCTGGAGCACATTGCGCTGATGTTTTCCATTCTCGTTCACTAATCAATTTCGGATCATCTCGGATATATTCCTTGGGATAAACCAACAGGTCGGCTTGTTCAGACGACGTGGTAGTTTGAAAATTAATATTGGCATGACGCGCATACCGTTTTAAGGAATTCAAAGAAATAGTCGGAAAATCCCAAGCAAGAGCTGAGGCAGGTGTGGCAGAGGTATCAACGTATAAATTAACTTTGCCACCTGGATAGGCATAATTTTTATCCACATCTAATATTAAGCACAAAGCTTCTTCCAGGGTTAAGGGCTCGCCGGTGTTTCTATCTTGGGTTTCAAGCTGTGCGATTTCTTTAGGACGCTCGGTTTTAGTTTGGCATTGATTAGATGTCATGCCAAAAAAACGCAACGTTTGATGGAATAAATTTTTTGCCGGTTGAACCAGATCTGAAAAGGCGGAGTTTAATGCTACCCCTAAGCCGTAACCCAAATTCGTCGCTCTGCGATCGATTTCTTGCGCAACGACGGCGACGGGATCCAAAGCAGCATTCGCATAAAGCGAAGGTGCGGCTGGCATCGAATAATTATAAGCAAGCGAAGGTAATGCCGCCTGGGAATACATCGTCGTTAATGCTTGTAGCATCGCTTTTTCTCAATAGTTATAAAGAGAACTATATTAGCAGCTGCCGCTTCTTTTGCCTAGTATTGACAGGACATCCATTTAAAAATAAGTTAACTAAATTATATTTGGATGTCCTGAACACAGCAGTTTAATTTGGTTTCATCCGTTTTGGATTAGGAAGTTCGCTGTTTGGCGATGCTTGACGATAAAGATCTGTCTGAGAAAAATCTTTGCTCGGGATATTTTTATTGTGTGTCGCCCACCATACTTCAAAGTTAGGTAAAATCGACTGTTGGTAAGCTAAAATTTCTTCCGGTGGAATAACGATCCCACTTTCTTTTAAATCTTTCATTAATTGCGTGTCAAGTAATAAGGCATTCATTATTTGACAACACGGGATATAGGTGTTGGTATATTCTGCTAATTCCCTTGCTAAAGTAAATTCATTCCTATCCGCATAATTCAGGGGATCTATTTTAAATTGATTGCCTTGTTGCAAATAAGGATTATTTGCATTACACAATTGAAAGATCAAAGCTTCTATTAATTTAAGCAAATTAATATTTTTATCGACATAAATTTTTCTGGTGCAGCTGTACCAAGCTGAACCGGTGGGTTCTTCACGTTCGGTGCAAAATTCAACGGTGATGGGCCCCAGCTGCGTTGCTTGATGAATTAAATTATCTACCGCAAGAAAATTAGCAAACATTTTGTATAATTGCTCAAATAAATGATATAAATTTTCATCGCTTTGGCAATTGATAATCAAGTCTTTGTATTTGAGCTTGAATTCTTTTTCTGGAAAAACCATGCTTTTTATCATAAAATTTTCCTAATCTGGTATTTCAGCTTAAATGATGAGATTGTAGCGCAATTGTCTCAATTAAGATGTCTTGAAATTCTTATTGTTTTAAAGAAAGATCACATTTTTCAATTGCGTGTTTAGCTTTTTTTGCCGCGGGTTTTTCAAGTTCTGGAAGGGCAGTATTTTGTCTTTTGGTACTGTAAGTTGGGAGATATTGTTTTACAAAATTTTTAATGCCATTCGACAATATAGTTGACCAGCCATTGTCTAAAGGCGGATTCCAGCGTTGAATCACGCATGCAGGACAGGTAAAACCCGTATTAACAATCTGTATGACATGCTTTTCATGATTGGCAAAAATGAATTCTGGTGTGGGAGAGGCAGTGGCGCACAGGGAAGTTAAATTAAAGGGCAAAATATAAAATCTGGAATGAAATTGTGAAGCGAGATCCCTGGCATTTGGCATTTCCAGCAATCCTTTGAGATGATCTACGCCAGTTCTGATCACAACAGATTTATTGGTCTTAAAAATCTCATGGGTCATTTGCGCATTGCGCTCATCAACCGTAGCGGATCGTGGTAAATGATCTATCCCTTTTACGTTCATTCCTAATTGTTGCTTTGCAAAGTGATCCGATGGATATTCATCTCTTACTTCATTATCCGAAAATTCTGCAAGTAGGGTATCAATACCGTTATTCTTTGCAACTTCTAACATAAATTGTTCGGCTTGAAGTATTTTATAAATAAAATGGGTTTCCCCTAAAAAGATAAGTAAATGTTTATTTTGTTCTTTAGCCGAAATGATCGCTTGTTGAATAATGGCATGAAATGCTATGCGTAATTGATTAAGTCTTGATTCAGGGATCCCACAGATCTTTTTAGCATAATCCAATAATTTTGTGTTCTTTGCATGTTGAACGAGATCAGATTGAAGATAATCTTGTTCTTCCACATTTGCTCCGAGCGTAACAAACAATTCTGCCGCGGCTGCCTGTCCATATCTAAAAGCATACATCAGCGGGGTACAGCCATCGGCATCTGCCTCATCTAGCTTCTCGGGATTAGCATCAATAATCCGTCTAATTTCTTTAACATCACCCTGGGTGGCCGCGAAATGGATATCGGTAAAAAATCTGGGATAGGAAAATTGCAATTTTAAATATTCAATGATTTCTGGATGTTTGTCTTCATCGACACAAGTAATGGGGAGTTCGCCAGCATCATTAAGAATAAATAATCCTGCATTTTCTAAGGCTTTAATGGCTGCAAAATGGCCATTTTGTGCCGCATAATGTAACGGCGTACAACCAATTTCATCTTGTTCGAAAACACTGTCTTTATCTTGGGCTAATAACCGCAATATAGCGCTCACATTTCCCTCACACGCAGCTTCGTGTAAGTCGGTAAATTTTCGTGCTAATGCACCTGTTTGCATGGTGTAAGTACCAATCATGATTTAATAATCGCTATTGAAAAGTATAAAAGGTATCATGCTTACTCATTAAGAAGCAACATACTGTGACGAAAGTGCATTAAATGAAGACAAAAATCCGTTAGAACAAGTTTAAAAACACTTGACCCTAACATCACGTCATACCCTAGTCTGGCGGTAAGGAGGTAAAACATGGCCCAATGGTATATCAAAGAATTTGGTAAGCTCGCGAATGTCTCAGTGCGTGCTTTACATCACTATGACAAGCTAGGCTTACTCAAACCTTCGATACGGTTACCCAATGGCTATCGTTTGTACGCCGAGACCGATCTATTGCGATTACAGCAAATCCTTGCTCTCAAATACTTTGGATTTGAACTCTCTGAAGTGCAAGCGTTATTAGATAAAGAACCTGATGCGTTGAAGCACTTTTGTGCTCAAAGGCAAACGATTCGAAATCAAATCATGCAATTAGAGAATGCAGACCAAACCTTGTCGGGTATCATTGATATGCTCGAACGTAATGGATCAATTCAATGGAAACAAATTATCCAATTAATTGGAGATTATCGTATGACAACTGAAACGAAAATGATCTGGGGCCCCGATTTGGACGCGACTAAACAACTGGAATATCAACAATACTTGGTGGATACGGGATTAGCCACCCAAAAACAAATTGATGACTGTAATTTAAAAGCGCAAAGTTGGAGTGAGGAGAAAGTAAATGGGATCAAAAACGAACAAGATAGCCTGTTAAAAGCCCTTGCTGTCGCAATTGATCAGAATTTGCGTCCTACGGACAAAGCAGTTCAAATTCAGATCCGCAAGCATTTTGACACCATCAAAAATTTCTGGACGCCCGATAAAAAGACCTATCAAGGACTAGCGAAATTGTATGACGAACATCCTGATTTTGAGAAGTTCTTAGCCACCTATCATCTACAACTCAAGCCATTTTTGGTTGAAGCGATGACAGTGTTTGCTGAGAAAGAATTGTCTTGATAAGACAAAGGGGTTAAGTTTACCGATGACTGAACGAGGTATTATTTAAGATAATCTCGGTTATCAGTATGTCAGACCTTTTCTTTTTTCAGTCGCGGCTTGGATCATTGTTACTAGCGTAGGCCGATTTTTTGCGTAATCAATGGCAGTTTTACCTGCGAGATCGGTATGCGTTAGATCAATGCCTTTATCGAGGATAGCTTTAGTGATTTTGTCATCAACATTGTTTTCAATGGCTATCATTAAAGCATTCTTTCCTTGGGTAGTAACCTTGTCTAAGTCGAGATCCTCCCTGTTCAAAAAAGCGTTAATCACCTTCTTATCATCATTACTGTCAAAAGTATTCGTGCCATTTAACAGTAACATAAAAGCCGTTTCGCCCATCGCGTTTTGTTGATTAACATCAGATTTTTTTAGTAATGCTTCGAC
>Ga0207089_1070_pt1 | contig 22448 bp, 25 predicted proteins | sample Alteio_BWMinHeat_49_FD_153571 | JGI IMG/M metagenome (GOLD analysis project Ga0207089, IMG submission 153571) | Enriched cells from forest soil in Barre Woods Harvard Forest LTER site, Petersham, Massachusetts, United States -... | ecosystem: Environmental > Terrestrial > Soil > Temperate forest >...
TTAATCGATTATAAATATTATCTAAATGATAGTTAATTAACATGGGAATATCTTCACTACGTTCGCGTAGGCTAGGAACTTGAATAGGAAACACATTGATACGGTAAAATAAATCTTCTCTGAATTGATGCTGCTCCATGAGATCTGCCAAATTTTGGTTTGTCGCGGCAATGAGCCTAACATCTACATTAATGCTAGAAATACCACCAACGCGTTCAATCTTTTTATCTTGGATAACACGCAAGAGCTTTACCTGCATCGGCATAGGCATATCGCCAATTTCATCCATGAATAAGGTACCTGTATTGGCAAGCTCAAATCGTCCGGGGCGACGCGCTGTAGCACCTGTAAATGCCCCTTTTTCATGGCCAAAGAGTTCACTTTCCATGAGTTCTGCTGGTATTGCGCCACAATTAATCGGTACAAATGGATTATTTTTTCGACTGGATAAATCATGGATGCAGGAGGCAATCACATCTTTACCTGTTCCTGATTCACCTAACACTAATACTGTTGTATCAGATTGGGAAACCTGAGTAATTAATTCTTTGATTTTGTGTATGTGTTCACTCGGCCCAATCAGTTTTTCAAAACCGGCACAGTTTGCAGCCTCGATTGTGTCATGTGGGGTATTGATCCTAGCCAAAATATTTTTGAATTCAAATTCAGTGAACGGCATGTTTAAAAAATAAGTTAAGGTATCTATTTTGATTCTGGTTTGATCTGGTTTGCTAAATAAAATTAATGGAGGTACTGTTTTAGCATTAAATTTATCATACTTTTTTTTGTACTGATCTTGATTATTGTTGCAAACAATTAACGCCTTTGCATTCTCGAGCACAGATTGTGTTAATTCAGAGAGAGCAATTTTTATATGTGGTAAAGAAAATAGCGTTAATGCGGATGATACGTAGTTACAACAATCACAATCATCATTAGCCAACACGTAATCCATACGAATCCCTGTTCAAGCTATGGTTGATTTGCCTAACTACATCCTAGTCATTTCAACATAACAACCCTCCTTAGGATTGTCAATTAGACAAAACCTTAGAGCAGGGCTCCGTCATTAAAATTCAGCTGTTTTTTACTGATTTTGACGGGGCCCCATCGCTACGGGTATCCCGCAGTGCAAGCACTGCGGGAGCCCTCCCTACCGCTCAGCCCCATCAAAATCAGTAAAAAACAGCTGAATTTTAATGACGGAGCCCTGCTCTAGTGAAAGACTTGGTATGAAAATTGCATATTGATTTACAAGAGGGATGTAGGGACGTAAACCAATGGACGATCATCATATTATTCCAATAGCGGTTGACCCGCAAAGCAAACAAACACTAGATGTAGCTCAAAAAGCAGCAAAGTCTAGTGCAACGTTGCTGCTAAATGGTGAAACTGGTGTAGGAAAAGAACTCATTGCCCACTATATTCATTCATGTTCAGCTGTATCTCACGGCCCATTTGTTTCAATTAATTGTGCTGCATTACCGGATAATATGATTGAAGCCATTTTATTTGGTTATGAAAAAGGTGCGTTTACCAATGCGATTAATACTTATGTTGGTAAATTTGAGCAAGCTCAAAATGGAACGTTATTGTTAGATGAAATATCCGAAATTCCCCTTTCATTACAGGCTAAATTATTGCGCGTATTACAAGAAAAAGAAATTGAACGTTTAGGTGGAAAGAGCGTCATAAAAATAAATGCGCGCATTATTGCTGCAACAAACCATGACTTATATGAATTAGTTAAACAAGGACGCTTTCGCAGTGACTTATATTATCGAATTCATGTCATTCCAATTCATTGTGTTCCTTTACGTGAACGTCCATTAGATATTATTCCTCTCTCTGAATTTTTCATTGAGAAGCATGCAGTATTACTTGGAAGGAGTGTCCCAAAATTAAGTGAAGGTTCAAAACAGAAATTACAACAATATTCTTGGCCAGGAAATGTTCGTGAAATGGAAAATGTTATACAACGGTTATTGGTGATGACGAATGATGACATTATCTATGATACTCAAATAAAACTCACCCAAGATGCTGATACACACAGAGGATTAGATTTCAGTGAATCGATTCTCAAGAATAACGAAGCAAAATTGATTATAGATATGTTGCGTGAAACAGATGGTCATCGTGGTAACACAGCTAAGAAATTGAAAATGAGTGAAAGAACATTACGACATAAGATTTCAAAATTGAAATCAATAGGAATAAAGATCCCTTAATTTTATCAAGGATGGAGTATATGGATATTAGTAACGTGCAAGGAGTTCGGGCTGATATTTCAGAAATGATTTCCAAGATACGTGAAGTTTCAACAAAATCAAAAATATTTTCAGAAGATACAAGCATTAAACCAGCTGAAAATTTTGAGAGTGTATTGTCAATGGCAAAAAAATCATTAAGTTCAGTCAATCAACTCAGTGCTGAAGCTGACAAAATTCAAAATTCTTACATTACCGGTGATGGTTCTGTCTCTATTTCACAGGTCATTGTCGCTTCACAGAAATCAAAGCTAGCATTTGAAGGATTATTAGCAGTTAGAAACAAGATCTTAGATGCATACAAAGAAGTCATGCAGATGTCTGTATAAATTAAAATACGGAAGCATAAATTATGCAATCAGGAACTCAACCAAAATATCTAGAAAGTCTTAGACATCTTTTACAGACTGGTACAGTGAGACAACTAGCTTTTATGCTTGGTGTCGCTATCAGCGTCGCACTTGGTATTGTTATTTATTTAACAATTCAAGATCCTGTTTATCGTCCACTGGATTATCAGATTAACCACCAAAATTTAGCTGTCATTGTCGATACACTCGATAAAGCTAATATTCAATATAAAATTAATGAAAAAGATGGTGTTCTCTATGTTGCTGATAAAGATTATGAAGCAGCAAAAATGAAGTTATCCAGCTCAGGAGTCCCGAAGGATGACAGTTTTAGTTATTCGTTTTTGAATGAACAAACCAATCTGGGTAACAGCCAATTTATTGAAAATGCACGCTATTTAAGAGCATTAGAAACTGATTTATCAAAAAACAATTAGTTCAATTCAAGGTGTCTCTGCTGCGCGAGTTCATATTGCTGTGCCGCAAAATAGCGTTTTTGCTGATGAAGGCGGCAGAACAACGGCATCTGTTGTGTTAGAAATTGCGCCAGGATTTGCTAACGATCGCGAAAAAATAGGAGCGATTACACAAATTATAGCAGATAGTGTCACAGGATTAGATCCTAAAGATGTTGCGATTACTGATCAATACGGACATTTATTAACAACAGGATTAGCGCAAGACATATTTAATGTAGAGCAATTAAATTATCAAAATAGTATTCAGACATATTATGAAAAACGCATTACTTCAATGGTCACTCCATTAGTCGGTGAAAACAAAGTGAGTGTGCGTGTTTATGCAGAAATTGATTTTACCCAACAAGAAGATGCAGTGGAATCATATGACCCGGATAAAAAAGTATTACGCAGTGAAGAAACTGATTCTGAATCGAGTAGTGATGCAGGTGGTGCATCAGGTGCTCCTGGCTCATTGTCAAACTCTCCTCCCTCCAGTGATGGTGATAGTAAAGCTGCTAGTTCAAATTCATCAGGTGGTGGTAGTTCAGGGCATAGCCAAAGTATAAAAAATTATGAGTTAACAAAAACAGTTCATTACGCAAAAGAAAATTTTGCAAAGGTAAAAAACCTTTCTGTTGCTGTGGTAGTTGATAATGAACAAGTACTTGATCCAAAAACTAAACAGTATGTGAGTAAACCAATTGATCAAGATAGGATAAATAAAATTACAGAGTTAGTAAAAGCGTCAATTGGGTATAGTCAAGAACGCGGTGATAAAGTGACGGTGATTAATAGTAGTTTCACGCAATCAAAACAAGATATCGTCATGCCAACAACACATATGTGGGAATTGCCATGGTTCTGGGAAATACTCAAGCGCATCATTGGTATAATCTTAGGGTTTGTATTTCTATTCTTGGTATATCGACGTTTATCTAGTTATATGAATTTTACGCCAACACCACGTATCAAAGAGCTACCTAAGCAGTTAACAAGCATGCCTAGTGAGCAACCAACTGAACAACCTGAACAAAAACAAAATAGACTATTTGAGTTGAAAAATCTTGCTTCAACTGATCCGGATAAAGTGGCATCCATTATTAAGAATTGGGTAGGGAAACAATAGTCATGGATAAAATAAAAAATGCAGCAATTATATTATTAGGCTTAGGTGACAAGTATACTTCTGAAGTGTTAAAAAATATGAGCCCTAAAGAAGTACGGCTTATCCTTGAGGCAATTAATAATATTGATAGTGTCAATTAAAATGACATCAATCAAGCATTGAACAGTTTTTTCCAAGAATCGAGTAATAGTTTAGGCATTGATACCACTTCAAAAGAACAAATTAAGCATTCAATTCTTGCCGCAGTGGGTAATAAAGGAATTGGTGCAATTATACAAGGAATTGATAGCGAAAAAGATCAATGGTTGGAATTGTTGAGGGTACAACCAACAAGCTTGATAGTTGATCTAGTTCAGGATGAACATCCGCAAGTCATTACCGCGTTAACTATTATTGTATTTAATTATATTAGTAGTGATTATGGTACGAGATTAATTAAAGCACTACCAAAACCATTACAAAATCAAATCTTCAAACGTATGACAAATATGTCATCCATGTCACGATTTGCTATTGATGCGTTATCTGTAGTATTTGAAAGAGAGTTACAAGATTCACAAAAAAATAGTCAGATTACTCTTGATGGATTAGAAACTGTAGCCAATATCATTTCGTATTTAGATAGCGAAACAGAACATGAAATAATGAACGAATTAACAAGCGATAATAAAGATTTAAGTGAAAAAATCCAAGATAAAATGTTTCCATTTTCTCGCTTATCCGAAATTGATAAGAAAAGTATGCAGATACTTTTGAAAGAAGTTAAAAATGAAGATCTCATTATTGCACTAAAAGGTGTTGAAGATAATGTAAAAAATTATTTTATGGAAAACATGTCTACTAAAAGTGCTGAAATATTGAAAGATGAAATGGAAGCAAAAGGACCTGTTAAGATAGCTGCTGTTTTAGATGCGCAAAAAAGAATTATTCGTATTGCTAAAAAATTAGATGAAGAAGAAAAGATTATTTTATCGTCGAAAAATAACCCAGGCGTGGTATTTTAATTATGACTAAAGATTATGAAAATGATAAAGATGATGAATGGAATTCTTCAGAGAAATATGTTTATAGTGAATTTGGTGAATCAGATATGTCATCAATTGATGAAGAGAAAAACTTTACATTTGATGATGAAGATGATGTAGATATTCATACAGAAATAAATAATCCTATAAAATGTGGTAAAAATGAACAAATACTGCGTGAGCGTGAATTAGAGTTACAGCAAAAAGAAATGGATCTCCAGAGTAAATATAATTTGATCAATAATATTTTAACGAAGATGCAGGACCCATTAACTTTCTTTGATGATCAGCTAATTCATATTATTCAAGATATTATTAAGAAAGTTATTATTAAGATTATCCATAAAGAAATAACAACTGACCCAACATTAATTGTAAAAATGGTTGATGGATTAAAATCACTAATTAACACCCATGATGGATTAATAAATTTAAATTTGTCAGAAGAAGATTATAAGGCATTACAAAATATATCTAGTAATACAAATCAATCTATACATGTTGATAAAAATCTTACTAGTGGTGATATCGTCATTAAGACAAATGATACTGAAATTCGTGCATTGTTGAATGAAAGAATCGATTTGCTAATGGGGACATTGCATGAATAATTGTATCAACGATAAGTACATTAAAAACTATTTTTCACAAATAGTTCGACTTATCGAAGAACGAAATTCATGTATATTAGTCGGATCTATCAAAAGAATTACCGGGATGAAACTTGAGGCCATTGGAATTACTGCATCAGTAGGCACACTTTGTAAAATCATTGTGAGTGAAAAAAAATCGATTAATGCTGAGGTAATTGGATTTTCAGATAATCTGACCTATCTTATGGCAACTGAAAATATTCATGGAATTCGACCAGGAACACGTGTAATTTCTCTGTCACAGACGATGAATGTCTGCGTTGGCTCATCTTTATTAGGTCGTGTATTAGATGCAGATGGTAAACCATTTGACGGTAGAAGTGATATAACCGCTGAAGAATACTATCCATTAGTCTCAAAACCCATTAACCCTTTCGCTAGAAGACGAATTACTGAAGCACTCGATGTCGGTGTTCGTTCTATCAATGCACTGCTCACAATAGGAAAAGGGCAGCGAATGGGAATTTTTTCCGGAAGTGGTGTCGGAAAAAGCGTTTTGTTAGGAATGATGACTCGGTTTACAAAAGCAACCGTTGTTGTCGTAGGATTAGTTGGTGAAAGAGGAAGGGAAGTAAAAGATTTCATCGAGCATAACCTTGGCGAATATGGTTTGAAACGAGCCGTTGTCATTGCAGCACCTGCAGATACATCACCACTATTAAGAATTCATTGTGCTAATCGAGCGATGGCAATTGCAGAATATTTCCGTGATAAAGGATGTGACGTTTTACTCTTAATCGATTCTTTGACTCGATATGCACAAGCACATCGAGAAATTACGCTTTCTGTCGGCGAGTTACCAGCAACTAAAGGATTTACACCATCTGTGTTCGCAAAAATATCTAATTTAGTAGAACGCTCTGGGAATGGTATAGGTGAACAAGGGTCAATTACTGCTTTTTATACCGTACTTGTTGAAGGTGATGACCCATCAGATCCCATCGCTGATCATGTGAGGTCGGTTCTAGATGGACATATTTATTTATCACGAAAATTAGCTGAAGCTGGAAGTTATCCAGCAATCGATATTGAGCGGTCAATTAGTCGGTTAATGCCTACGGTCGTCAAAGGCGAGCAAGTACAAAAAGCGCTTAAGTTTAAACAATTATATAGTGCTTACATGCAAAACAAAGATTTAATTAATGTCGGCATGTACCAACCTGGAAGCGATAAAGTTGTTGATGAAGCAATCAAATATAAAAATAAAATGATGGAGTTTATGACGCAATCGTCTGATCAAAGTGTTGATATGGAACTTAGTATCGAAACACTTGAAAATATATTTGATACAGCTGAATCATAAGGATTAACTATGGAAAATAAGCAACAACTTCAATCAATTCATGCAGCACTCAAAAAAGAAAAAGAAAGGTGGATATTTGAATTAACTAAACTGATCTCGATTATTGAGAAAAAACAATATTTAATTGAAAAAATGCTTGCCTATCAAAAAGATTACGATCAAAAAGATAAACTGGAAATCAGCCGATCTAATCCTATGCTTCTTAAGAATTTAGATCTATTTTATACAAAAATGCTAGATGCTTTATTTAAGGCTGAATACGAATTAGAAAAATTGAATGAATCTAAAAACCTTTTGCTTGGAAAAATTAATAGTATCGATCAGAAAATGAAAGTGATGGAAATATTTGAAGAGCGAATCACTGAGAATGAAAAATTAGCTAATGATCGTCGCGAACAACATATTTCTAGTGACTTAACAATTAATAAATATTCTCGAGGCGAACATGAATGATATGCATATGTTAAATGCAATGCAAGAGATGATTTATTATGTAGTGATAGCAGTCTGTATGATCACAATTCCGACGCTTATTGTCGGTATTGTCTTTTCTATCTTGCAAGCAGCGACACAAATCAATGAAATGACAATCACATTCATCCCGAAATTTCTTTTGATGTTTACCATCTTATTTATATTTGGGCCAGAATTAATGTACAAGTTAGTCACGATATTGCAGCATTTTATGACACATTTACCAGATTATATAAGGTAGCATATGAATGTTATTGATTTGATACCCTATGTTTATGCTAAATTCGCAGCATTTATGTTGATATTCACACGTATTGCTGCGTTATTTTCAACATTTGTGGTATTTCGTCAAAACATGGTGAATTCGAAGGTGATTGTTGGGTTTTCATCGATGTTGTCATTATTTGTTTTAGTCTACCTTAATCACGCTCAAGTTCAAATGGATGTATTTTCTTTCTCGATGATAGTTAATTTAATTTTTCAAGTTTTTGTAGGATTTCTTGCGGGTCTTATTTTGAATATCGTGTTTGAAATTTTTACTGCAGCCGGTCAGCTAATATCCACACAAATAGGCATTGGGTTAGCAGGTATGTTTGATCCACAAATGGGTATGATTACGACGCTAACACAATTTTATATGATGACCATGACATTGCTTTTTCTTCTGCTGAATGGCCATATATTTGTGTTTGACACCATGATACGAAGTTTTGCCATTATCCCGCTTGGTGAAATTGCTCAGCCATCAAACATAATTACTGAAATATTACATTATTCCAGTGTTATGTTTTCTGGTTCAGTACTGTTGTCAATTACAATCATTGTTGCCATTATGGCAACTAACTTTGCACTCGCCATCATGTCTAAATTTGCTCCGCAGTTTAATTTATTTTCGGTAGGTATCAATATGGTTTTGGTTTTGGGATTAATTTGTGTTTATTTTACATTTGGTTTACTTATTGAAAAAGGCACAAGTTACTTTCAAGATGGATTTACATTCTTAGTTCATTCTCTACGGAGATTGGCATAATATGGCGAATGATGCCGAAGATAAACAACACCAAGCAACAGGCAAACGCCTTGCCGACCTTCGTAAAAAAGGGTCAGCGCTACGTTCTAAAGATTTGTCCGGTGGCGTAACATTACTTATTACAATTCTTCTAGTTGTTTATTTGTCACCGAATTTTCAAAATAAGATGAATAGTAATTTTAATATTTCAATTGATGCAATTCAGCATATCCTACGTAGTCCTGATACACTTTTTATCGCTGCGCACGCTATTATTTTCAACAGCCTGATGTTTTTGCTCCCACTATTTATCGTTTCATTCTTAGGCGCTTGGTTGAGCCCATTTTTATTTGGTGGCTGGAATTTTACCTTCGAATCTATCAATTTCAATATCGGAAACTTAAACCCAATTACAAATTTGGCACCCATATTTTCGCCAAAACGTGCCGCAGTAGAAATACTAAAATCCATGTTTAAATCATTCATTGTTATTGGCGCGCTTATCTATTTTATATTTACTGAAAAAAATGAAATTCTTTCTTTGCTTGCCTATCCGGTAGCCACAGCAATAGAAATCGGTGTTCACATTATCATAAGCTTTGTTTCTATCTTAGTGTTTACGGTAATTATCATGGTCATGTTCGATATTGCCATCCAATATACTCAATATCACAGTAAAAACAAAATGAGCACACAGGAGTTAAAAGACGAAAGTAAGGACACTGAAGGTAATCAGGAAGTCAAACGTAAAATTCGATCCAAACAACATGCCATGATGAAACAACGATTACACTCAACTGTACCTAAAGCGCATGTCATTGTAACAAACCCGACACACTATGCTGTTGCATTGCGTTACGATGAGAATAAAGATCGGGCACCAAAAGTTGTTGCAAAAGGCAAAAATGAAATGGCTCAGCAAATTCGCCTCATTGCTGCGACACATGGGATTCCTATTTATGAAGCACCACCTTTAGCCCGAGCCTTATTTCATACTACAAAACCAGGCTTTGAGATTAAAGTTGAACTGTATATGGCGGTAGCTATCGTACTGACATATGTTCATCAGTTAAAAAATTATCAACAAGGAAGAGGTATTTTGCCTCAGTACGTAAGTGATCTCAAAATTCCGGATGAATATATATTTACTGAATAAGCATAAAAAGGTGATGTTATGAGAAATAGCAGAGCTAAAGCACACTTTGACCACTTGAAGAATTTTCATTTTGGCTTGTTAATTCTTATCATTACCATGTTGCTCATGACAATCTTGCCTTTGCCACCATTTATCCTCGACTTGCTGTTCACGACCAACATTACTTTGTCATTAATTATTTTAATGGTCTGTATTTATGTATATAGACCACTCGAATTCAGTATTTTTCCGACAGTTTTGTTAGTGACGACACTACTCAGGTTAACTTTGAATATTGCATCGACTCGTATTGTGTTGCTACACGGGAATCAAGGTCCATCTGCCGCAGGTCAAGTGATTCGTGCGTTTGGTGAAGTCGTTATTGGTGGAAACTTTGTTGTAGGGATGATTGTATTTTCTATCTTAATGATTATCAATTTCGTTGTCGTCACAAAAGGTGCTGGCCGTGTGTCAGAAGTCAGTGCGCGTTTTACCTTAGATGCAATGCCTGGTAAACAGATGTCGATTGATGCTGATTTAAACTCTGGAGTTATTAATCAAGAAGAAGCGAAAAAAAGACGCGCAGACATCATGCAGGAAGCGGATTTTTATGGCTCTATGGATGGTTCCAGTAAATTCGTTCGTGGTGACGCTGTTGCTGGTCTGTTAATTTTATTCATCAATTTAATTGGTGGAATTATTATTGGTGTGTTTCAACATAACATGCCGGTTGGCATGGCTGTACAAACATTTTCGTTATTAACAATTGGTGATGGTTTAGTCGCGCAAATCCCATCACTCCTAATGTCTATTGCTGCTGCAATCATGGTAACACGTGTAAGCAGTGAACAAGATATTCGTGAACAAACCATGTCGCAACTATTTAATAATCCAAAGCCAATTACACTCACTGCTGCAACTTTATTTATTCTATCTTTAATTCCAAGTATGCCACATTTGCCGTTTTTAACTTTAGCAATCGTAACAATGAGTGGCAGCATCTTTATACAATCAAAAAAAGGGAATGTTGATATTAAGAAAAAGGATGCTAATAAAAAAACTGATTTAAAACCAAAGACTGAGAATGCAGAATTGGATTGGGATGAAGTGGTACATACAGATCGCATTGCACTGGAGATTGGTTATAACTTAATTAGTTTAGTGGGTACTAATAAAGATGGTGTTTTAATTAATCGAATCAAAGGGATTAGAAAAAAATTATCGATGGATTTGGGATTTTTAATACCCACTATCCATGTGAAGGATAATCTGAATTTAATTGCCAATCATTATCGAATTTATTTAAAAGGGGTTGTCGTTGCCGAATCAGAAGTTCACCCCAATAAAAATCTTGCGATAAATCCCGGGCATATTCAAAAAGCGCTGCCTGGTATTGCTTGTAAAGACCCCACATTCGGACTGGATGCTTATTGGGTCGGGTTAGACGAACGCGAGAATGCACAGGCTATGGGGTACACCGTGGTTGATGCGAGCACTGTCGTCGCAACACACTTAAGTCAGGTGATCCGTGCCAATGCACATCATCTCTTGAGCTATGATGAAGTTCAGCAAATATTAAATAAATTAATTCGCACGACGCCAAAACTGGTTGAAACACTGACTTCTAGTACCCAAGGTGTTCCATTAAATATCATTGTGACGGTGCTGCAGCGCTTGTTGCAGTCCGGTATCCCAATTATTGATATGCATTCCATTGCTGAAAAAATGATTGAAAGCTGGTCGAAAAATAAAGATGTCGAACATTTGATTGAAACAGTCAGAATTTCCTTAAAACAATTAATTGTTTACAGCATTTGCACTAATTCGAAAGAAGTGCCTGTTGCTGTGCTTGATAATAACCTGGCACAGATCTTGCATAAATCAATACAGCAGAACCAAGAAGTGGGGGAAAAAATGGTGGTATTGGAACCCTCACTCACAGAACGCATTTTTGGACGGTTGCTGGAATATGTAAGGCAATGCGAAATCGATTCCATTCCGGCCATCATGCTGGTGACAAGTGAATTGAGGGGACTACTTGAAAAACTATTTAAACCAGGAATTCCAACCATGCATTTTCTTTCACACAACGAAATACCTGAAGATAGACAATTAAGTGTGATTGCAAAAATTGGTTAAAGGGAGATGAGCCATGAAATTGTATCGGTTTACAGCATTAGATACTCAACGTGCAATGACCAAAATTAATGAAATGCTAGGCGCAGATGCGTTGATTTATTCTACTCGAAAAATTCCTCATGGTGTTGAAATTCTTGCGGGTCTTCCATGTGATAGTCAAGAAGAAGGAGTTGCAGGTGTTGTCCAGTTAAAAATTGCTGAATCCAATCGAGAATTAATTGATCGTTTAAATATTCAATTACAACGCATGGATGAAAGCGTGCAAAAACTGACTACGCAAATTAATGAATACAGAGAAGAAGCGAAAGTTCGTTTTTACAAAAAATGGCTAAGAAATTTAAAAAATATTCATTGGTTTAAAAAGAATTTAAAAGAAGGTACTTATGAAAGACAACCTGCCAATTACTAAAAAACCCATGCGAATTATTTCCGTAACTGGCGGAAAAGGTGGGATTGGAAAGACAACGATTTCAGTGAATTTAGCCATTGCATTTTCTAAAATGAAAAAAAAGGTTTTATTATTTGACGCTGACCTGGGTTTAGCAAATGTGGATTTGATGCTAGGATTAAATCCAGAAAAAACGATCTATGATGTTTTTTCAGGTAAATGCTCCATGAAAGATGTTTGCATCGAAGGACCACACGGATTGAAAATTATTCCATCTTCTTCAGGCATTCAGAAAATGGCTGATTTGTCTCTGAAAGAATCTGTTGAATTAATTAGATCATTTTCATTATTGACCGAAGATTTGGATGTCATGATCATTGATATGGCATCGGGTATTTCTAATCAAGTAATGGATTTCACACATGCTTCACAAGATATTATGGTCGTGATTTGTAATGACCCTGCGTCTATGATGGATAGTTATGCTGTGATTAAAATTCTCCATCAAAAATATGCACGTAGTCGTTTTGGTATAGTGGTAAACAAGGTCAAATCACAGAATGAAGGTTTGCGTGTGTTTACGCGATTTCAAGAAACGACTGCTAAATTCTTAAACCTAAGTCTAAATTACCTAGGTCATATACCAGACGATGATTATATTAAATTAGCCGCGCGCGAACGTAAGGCTGTTTATGATCGTTATCCACACTCCAATTCAGCATTAGCTTTCAACAATATTTATATGGGCGTGGAAAATTGGGAAGAAGACGATAATGTGATGGGAGGCATTCATTTCTTTTTTGATAGGTTGACACTGTGATGAATAATATTACTGCCTATGAAGAAAATTCGGATACATTAATCACGAATCAATTCATAGAGCAATATCAACCACTGGTTAAAAAGCTAGCTCTTTATATTAAGAGGCGTTTGCCATCGCATATTGATTTGGATGATTTGTTACAATCCGGGCTCGTTGGATTGCTAGAAGCAAGAAAAGGATTTCAAAATGGAATGGGAGCAAGTTTTGAAACCTACGCCAGTATACGCATTCGCGGCGCGATGATAGATTCTCTGCGAAAAAATTCATGGGCGTCACGCGATACAATTAAAAACATGAAAAAGATTTCTGAAGCAATCAGCCAAGTCGAGCAGCGCAAACAAGCACATGCAGCGGCTGACGAAATTGCTTTGCAATTAGGTATCTCAATTGAGGAATATTTTCAGCTTTCCCAAGAAGTTTCATATTGCAGCGTGCTAAGTTTAGATGAATTAGAAGAAGACTCTATTTCATTTAATAATGATAATGAAAATCCAGATGAAGTCACGCAAAGAGAATTTGCCAAAAATGAATTGAAATTAATTTTAGCTGATCTACCAGAACGCGAACAATTAGTTTTGTCACTGTATTATGTGGAAGAATTAACGTTAAAGGAAATTGGTGAAGTTCTCGAAATCACTGAGGCAAGAGTTTGCCAGTTACACAGTCAATCTATCGCCCGAGTAAGATCAAAATTTAATGTGGAAAAAAACAAAGAAAATGAAAAGATTGATCCTTGATCATAGGAGAATGTGACATGGAAGTTGTTTCACAACACCAAAATTCTAATGAAATAAAATATAATCATCCGCAAACAATTCGAGCAGCTGACGTGATGCAAACATTTGATCTCGTACAGGAGCAGATTGATATTCTTTCCTTGGATTGCTTTGATACTTTACTTTGGCGTAAAACAGTTTACCCGAAAGATGTATTTTATGATTTACAGAATTCAGAAATTTTTAAATCTCTCGGTATTACTGCAATGCAGAGAATTGATGCTGAATCTCAAACTCGCCGCATGAAGTTCACTGCTATTGGATCAACAGAGGTGAATTTGTATGAAATCTACCATAATGGTTTTCCATCTCTTACAACTGAAGCAGTTGATGCGCTAGTAGAAGCAGAACTCGCGGCTGAGATGAGGGCTTGTTATGCTTATCCAAAGATAGTTGAATTAATGACACAGGCACATGTTAAAAACAAAAAAATTATTGTGGTAAGCAATACTTATTTGTCTCAAGAACAGTTGAGACGGTTATTAAAAAATTCATTACCACATGATAGCTATGAAATGATTGATAACGTTTACTGTTCCTCTGATGTCGGACGTTCAAAAGGTGATGGGATGTTTGCACATGTCTTAACGCATTTAAACATCGCTGCTAATAAAATATTTCATCTTGGTGACAATCGCTCCGTGGATTGCTTAATCCCTGCTGCAATGGGTATCAAAGCATATCATCTCTCCCAATTTGATTCAGATGTCATTGAATGGATGCGATTGCATTCAATCGCCACTACAATGACGAATACTAGTATTCATGACAGTAAGCCTTATTACAATATTTATCGTGGGTTATTTTCTACCTTAAGAAAACCTCTTACTCAACCTGAAGAAATTATTGGCTATATGTCATTTGGTCCAATCATGTATGCTTTTGCACGTTTTTTACAGGATGAATTTCAGACATTGAAGATAGCTGGCAAAAAATTAAAAGTCTTATATTTAATGCGAGATGCTTATTTGCCTTATCGCGCTTATGAAACATTAACAGGTGATGCGTTTGGTCGATGTGTGCGTGTTAGTCGGTTTTCTGCTACTGCAGCATCGTTTAAAACTGAGAAAGATGTAATTCGTTATTTGTCATCAAATGGTTTTCCTTCACGCTTTCATGAAATTTGTGAACAGTTAATGTTAACAAAAGAAGTAGCTGACCGGATAATACAAAACGCTATAGCTTCACCAGCACCGGTGCAAAAATTCAATCAATTAATTCTTGATAAATCTATTCTAAAAACTATTTTTGATCGTTCTACAACGTATCGAAAAAACCTGATGTTATATCTTAAAAATGAAGGCGATATCAAATCAGGTGACAGTGTGATATTGGTTGACATTGGATATATAGGACGCACACAACGGGTTCTGACTTCAGTGTTACACGATGAACTTCAAGTTCATGAAGTGTTGGGACGTTATTTAATTTCAATGAATATTCCAGAATGGCGGCAATCACGTAAAGGATTAATTGATCCTTCGTGGTGCGATGACCGAGTGATGTGTATGTTAGCGTCTAACTTATCTCTGTTTGAAGAAGTCTGTAGCAGTGGAGATGAAACTGTTGTGAATTATACAGCGGATGGTATGCCGGTCTTTTCTCATTCCCAAGTATCTGATGCGCAGCGTGATAAAGTGAAAGCTATTCAATTGGAATGCTTAAGATTTATTCGCGATGCGAAAGTTTTTTTTGCTGATCCTCTCATAGATGATGAATTTAATATTATAAAAGAAATGGCTCTATATGAAATTGTGAGACGGGAATATTTTCCAATGGCGAAAGAAGTTCATTATTTTAAATCATTTAGACATGAAAAAAATGTTAGTACGACATCAGGTTTTACGAGTTTTGAAGGACCTGAAAATGAATATGAGAATTTACGCCGCCAAGGACTTTGTTTCGTTGATCAGCATTCATATGGATTACGTGCTGCGCACATGGCTTATGCGCTTAGTGCAATGGCGCATCATCGTTTCGGCTTTGAAATGAATCTTGACGACATTAGTATGAAACGTGAGTTACTGACTGTCATCAAAATGGTGAATCAACAACCCGTGCAACAGATTTTTCCGGCAATACCAACAGATGATGGATATTACTCTCTTTGGTTTCCAATTGAGAAAAGCGGCATGCAAATTGCTATTCTGTTCGGTCTTAAATATCAGTATTTACAAATAGACTCAGCTGAAGTCATTGCTAAACAAGATTTCTATCAACTGTCGGAAAAAATGTTTTCTGAAAATGTCATGAACCATCTATTGATTAATCAAATGATCAATAAAGGGAAAAATTTATATGAGTGTCAGTCGAAATTAGGTTCAGTTTTGTATTTGCCAAAAATTAAATCTGAAGCTACTAATGAATATTTTTTTAGAATTGTATTTCGTCCTGTTGTCACACAACTCTAATGCATTTTAAGGGGATAATATGAATATCATTACGATTAAATCGAATTTACCAACTTCCTCTCCAGAAAATGCTACTGAGACAACTCAATCTGAAAAAGGGGCTGATGTCTTTTCTGAGATTATCCAACATGCTGGCATACAACAAGCTCAAACTCCTGCTTCAACCTCCATTGAAACACATAATGCAAAAGGTAAAACCGATGAAGCAGAGCTGGCTAAGGCAAAATCTGAATTACAAAAGTTGATTAAGCATTTTAAAAAAGATGGCAAGACAACAGTGAAAAATAATTCTTTGGCAGAACAGGAATTAATATTGCAAGCCCAATTACTGACTGAAAAAATTGCCAGTTTATCTGTGTCCACAGCATCAACATTAAATGTAACAAACCAGGTCACGGATGAATTAAATGAAATAGATCCCAATCTGAATAAAAGCTTGCAGCAGAGTCAGACAAGTTTACCTGCTGAATTACTCAAACAAATTTCACAGACGTCGGATAAGCAAGGTGCAACATCTGAAATTATAGCTGCAAATAACATGAATGCCGTTCAATCTTCAACGGCTGCTACAGCTGCTTTGCAAACAGATCTTGCCAGTGTTGTTATACCAGATATAAAAAATAGTAATCCGGTGATTCCTAATATGGATTTGACAAAATCAGTTTCTTCTAACACTCAAGCGTCAAAAACGAATAACATTCAGTCTAGTGCTGTTACTCAACGTCAGACACCAGTCACTGCAGTGAGCAGCATAAATAAAGTTACGCCGGATATAGGTGATATTAACGCAACGCAATCGACTGGATCATCTATAGACTCTCAAACTGTGGTGGCGCAGCCTAATCATCAACAAAGCAAAACTGCAACGTTAATGACGGAATTAGGATCTGTGCTGCAAAATCAAGTTAGCCAGGTGATTTCTAATCCAGCTTCGCTATTAGCAACAGATTTTAATTCGTCTCATATTAATATGAATAATGGTACTAGCGGCGTGAATGACAATATTGCTCTTGATGCTAAGCAATATGAGACAGATATCAATTATACGGATAATGCAGCTGCGCAAATGAAAGACGTATATGAAGCCAATTTCAAAATGTACCCGCCAGAGCTCGGAAGTATCTTAGCTAAATTAAAAGTGAACAAAAACGACGCACAACTAGTTATATTGACTGAAAATGATCGTGTGAGGGATATTGTTGCGGCAAGCTTGCCACAGCTTAGGGATCATTTTCAACAAGGTAACCTTAACTTAACGAATATCCAGATTCAAACTAACTCCGGCGGCACTAACGATCAAAACATGGACAGACAACAGCAATCTGACAAAATTATCAATGAATCTGCGGTGAATGATGCGAAAGGACAGCCATTACCAGGCAAACAACAGCCTAAATCAAGCGATAAAATCGTGGATACTTATGTATAAAAAATAGCCATTTAAGATTAATTGGAATGTTGACGATAGACAGAGTGTAGGTACCAATTAATTAAATACTAACTAGGAGAAGATATATGGCTATTGTCATCAATACCAACGTAAATGCCCTTATGGCACAAAACGATTTAACTCGTAACCAAGCTGGTCTTTCTCAAGCTATGCAACGTCTTGCTTCTGGTGTTCGTATTAATGACGCATCAGATGACCCAGCAGGTTTAGCAATTGCAGCTTCAATGAGTCAATCAGCAGGCGAACTCTATCAAGGTGCGCAAAACGGTAATACAGCTGTGTCATTGCTACAAACAGCACAATCTGCAATGACTGATATCCAAAACATCGTCACCACCATGTCACAGCTAGCTTCACAAGCTGCAAACGGTGTGAATTCCAGTTCACAGTTAACCAACTTAGATACAGAATTTCAAAAGCTACTCGGTGAAATTAATCGTGTTGCCAATGATACCACGTTCAACGGTATTAATTTGTTGTCCGGCAGCACGAGCTCTGTGTCTGTTCAAATCGGTCCAGGAAGTGGTACATATGACACATTGTCAGTTGCATTAAGCAATATGACAACGGGTTCAGCAGGCTTGGCGATTTCTACATTAGATATTTCAACCGCTAGTGGTGCAAGTGCTGCACTAACATCGTTGAATGCTTTAACCGCTGTTACAACCGGTTTAGCTGTCATCGGTGCAGGTGAAGCAAATACAACAGCAGCTGTAAACGTCGACAGTGCTCTGTCAGCAAGTTTAAACAGTGCAAAATCGCGTGTAGAAGATACTGACTATTCTGCTGAAACATCCAACTTAGCTAAGTATCAAGTATTGAGCCAAGCTAACATTTCGATGTTGGCCCAAGCCAATGCTGCACCACAATTAGTGTTAAAACTTTTACAATAATAATAAGTATCAAATCCGGGGTCATTGGGCCCCGGATTGTTTTAGAAAATTAACAACTTAAATGGAGATTAAGTATGTCATCTTCTTATACTTGGTTTGGTTCATTGGATATTACTTCGTACGTTCAGCAACAACAACAAAATGAATTAAGTGTATTGTCAACGATTGCTACCAATCAATTAAATCCTTTGTTAGCTGTGCAAAAATCGTTAACTGCACAATCCACCCATTATGCGAACGTTGATAACTTATTAGCGTCATTAAATAGCGATATCACGTCATTAAAAAATTTATTTAATCCAACACCAACGATTTCTTCTTCCAATCCTAATTTAGTCACAGCGACACAAATTTCAGGACAGTCGTTGAATAATGGTACACATACTCTCATTGTGAATACATTAGCGAAAGCAACAACCTATGCATCAGGAAATTTTTCGAGTTCGTCTTCCGCTTTGAATAGTACAGACTCTATCAAAGTGCAAATGGGAGCATCGGGGCCGAGTTTTACTGTGAATGCATCGAGTACAGATACACTACAAACGCTGGCTAACGCTATTAATTCTCAAGCATCATCGAATAATATGGGAGTCAGCGCTTCGGTGGTGTCTCCCTCTAGCGGCAATTACGAATTAGTGATTAACTCAACACAAACAGGCACTGCGAATGCAATTACAGTAACCGACACGACAACCGGCTCGCCCACGCCTTTAAATATCGCCTCTACACAATCAGCGCAAGATGCTACGTTTACCTATGATGGCATCAATATGACGCAATCTTCAAATAGTAACATTGCGATTGGTGGATTGAACGTCAACTTACTGGGTGCGGGTGGACAATCTGCTTCATTAACAGTGAGTTCATCAAGCCCGATCGGTTCCGTCGTAACAGCCATGCAGACGGTTGTAGCTGATTATAATAATTTGATGACGGAACTTTCTAAAGATCAAGCGACAGAAGGAAGTGATACTGCGCTTTCGAATATTCAAACGGCTTTACAAAATTATTTTATCCCACAAGTTAAAAATGGTTCAGGAAATGATTTGTATAGCCTAGGTGTGAGTGAGCAAGATGATGCAACTATTACAAAAATACCTGTGACATTAGCGAATGGTGATTCTGCTTTAGTAAGTCCAAGCGGACTTGTTTCTCTTAATACAACAACGTTGACAAATATGCTTTCGTCAAATTATGCAGGAGTTCAAGATACATTAACTAATGCAACAACAGGGATCATGACACAAGTCCAGTCCATGTTAAATGCAGGCGGTGCAGTTTATAATGATTTACACGATCCTAGTTTTGGTGCAGAAATCGTCGTGCAAAAGCAATTGACTGCTAATACAACTCAACAGACCAAAATTCAAACTGATTTTTCGAATCAACAAGCAGCACTCAAACTTCAATATGGCTCACTACTTTATTCATTAGAGCAAATGCAAACTCAGAGCCAGGCGTTGAGTCAAGAAATGGCAGGCATTGGAATTGGTAGTACCGGCCACTAATAAAGGGTGATATATGAATAATCAAATTGAAATGTACAATGATGTTGAGTTAACCAGCGAAGTCATGTCTGCTTCGAGTCATCGTCTCATTCAATTATTATTTGAAAATGTGTTACAACGGATGAAACTAGCGAAACTGACGATGATAAATAACAATCATAATGAAAAATTAAAACACTTAAGCAAAGCTTGTAGTATTTTCGAATATTTGCGTCTTTGTCTGAAAGCAGAAGATAAAAAATCGCAGGAACTTACAGAATTGCTGTCGTTGATTTATATACGTAGTGAAAAAAATTTATTTTATGCCGGATTGAAAAATGACGTGAGTTATATTGATGAAACTATTCTGATGATTTCAAATGTCAAAGAGGGTTGGGATGGTATTAAAGATAAAGTAGGAGCTGAACATGTCTGATATCAATGCTGAAGCGCGAGAATTGAAAATCTCCATTGAAGGCTTAACAAAAATTATTTTTAATCGCATTGCGACTGAAGACATGATTCACATGGATATCGAAATTAAAAATCGTTCGGAAAAAATTTCGAAGCTGATAACATTGTTTGCAAACTCGTCTGATAAACTACAATTGGTAGCTTATCTAACCCAGATTAAGCAGATTGATCTCAATATCATCCAAGCTATGTTGATTAAGCGTGAAGAATTGAAATGCGTGTTGCAGAATTTTGGGAAGATTAAGAATTATATTAATTCATGAGCGTTTATACTGAAAGCTTGATAATCAAGCAGCGGTATTATTACGCTGATGATGGTGTTTTGGAGAACTTTTCGTGCAAAGAGAAAATTCAGTCACGATTGTTTCCCACGACACATAATATTTATGATCTTCTGTTAGCACTACGCCAATTTGATTAAGTGCCTTAACATCCTGATGAACATTGCTATAATCGCGGTGAAGTTCTTTGGCCAATTGTCTGATACTTGATGCTCCCAATGCATGCAACATTTGTAATAATTCTAAGCGTTTTGGGCTTAATGTCTTCATTAAAGTAGATGCATTTTCAAAGCTCAAAACTTCGACAGGCAAAGAAAACTTTTCGCCATTTTCTGCTCGCTCCCACACATTTTTAAATTTTGCTAACGAATCTTCTAGCGAGCTTACTTTAACAATTAATTTTTTCTTAGCCATGTTTTATACCTCTTTCTTATTACGACAGTGGAGCACATCGTGGTAGAAATCTTCTACTAATGTATCTCGATCAACAAACTTATAAGGAATTTCTTTTTTGCCCATATGCTTGTGGTCGCCCTTACCGCTCTCATTATCATAACGGACTAAACAATTTCCCTCATTATCGCCATAATAAAGTCTATACTTGTAACCGTGCGGCCGGTCTTTCGTTTTTGCAGGCAACTCCCATAAAACCAGCTCCATAATATAGCCATCCTCTAGAAGGTTCTTTTCTTTGAATATTAATTTGGCCTTCATATGTTGATTATACCATATGGTTAAAATTATGCATAATTAGTAGATGGTGTAATTTATACCATATGGTACGCAATGTAAACATAACTTATTGATTTAAAAACCGAGACGCACACTGCGCGTTTTTGGAATTTTTAACGCCTCGGCGCTGGCAAAGCCACATAAGGCTGAACAGGCGCAATATTACTATTATTATTACAGCCATTATCAACTATATAAGGTTTTTTCTCACCCGTGGTGTAAGTCGTTGATCCCGAGCCATCGGCATTTTTGGTGACATAAGTCCCTTCTGGTGCGACTCTGGGGTCTGTTGGGGTAGTCGCGTTGCAAGTGGTGTTGCTATTCATATTTACATTACTGTCGGCCATTACACTGGAGGCAGCGGCTAGACTAACAATACACAGAAACACACCGGCTTTTTTTGAATAGATCATGGTGGCACCTCTTATGTCTTGTCCTATTCATATATTTCACCCCGTTTGCACCGGCAAAAATTGCCAGCTACGGCAATAATTTTTTGATTTAAGGTTTTAGAAAATCTGCCGATATAGTGATTTCTGATTTTTAATCGATCAAGTAATTATCTGTTTTATCACCTAACATCAAATACTATACAAGTATTCGCTTGGCACGTTTTTTGCAACATATCTAACAGGACTTTAGGGAGTGAGATGAATGGATAACACAATATTTGGTCTCTCAGAAAAGGCATTGCAGCTATCCGAAGATCGCTCGATTTTGTTGAGCAATAACATCGTCAATAGCAGCACACCGCACTATAAAGCAAAAGATATAGATTTTAAAAAATT
>Ga0207089_1071_pt1 | contig 22107 bp, 20 predicted proteins | sample Alteio_BWMinHeat_49_FD_153571 | JGI IMG/M metagenome (GOLD analysis project Ga0207089, IMG submission 153571) | Enriched cells from forest soil in Barre Woods Harvard Forest LTER site, Petersham, Massachusetts, United States -... | ecosystem: Environmental > Terrestrial > Soil > Temperate forest >...
GAATAAATGCTCTTGCCTGATTTAGATAATTATCATTACCGTCATAATTAACATGTGCTCTAATAACAGAAAATTCCGCCACTTCACAGGTTTCGCAATAAACTTGATTATCATCAATTAAACATACTGTTTTTTTAGGTACATTTTGATCATAATAGGTTTCATATAAATGTTTCAATGCTAAATCTTTATGATTTTTCCAGGGAGAAGACTCATTCGTATAATAGACAAAACTGAAATATTGTCTGCCAAGTAAATTGATAATTGTATTGATCATCATAAAAAGATTGCTCTTATTTCTTGCACATCGCTGATTACCCTTAAAATTACGCGAAGTCACAATTCCCACCATGACATTATTATTTTCAGCATATTCTAACAATTCTTCGATGGCTTCTTCATTGATAAGAATAGTTCTCTGGCGATCTATGGATTCTGTTAAATCAAATATCGCCATCTACATCTAGAGCGATAATTTTTGCTGGTGGGTTATTACGACTAAATTTCGATGGAAGTTCAGCTAATGCCAATTCATATTCAGCTGTTTTAGATTCTTGTCCATCGCTAGATTCGCTCACTTGAACTTTGAATGGTTTAGCTATTAGTTCAACAGGCTCGGGGATTATTGCTTTCTGTGCATCACATTTTTTATCATATCCACAACAAAAAAAGTAATGCCTGAAAAATGATGATGCTGCCATTAGCCTTTTCTCATTCTAATCTTCAATGTGAATTTTTGCCTGACTCATTAAATCGTCTTTATAAAGTTCGTACTCTAACATGCCTTGGGAATTTTGGATTTGTTCTGCAAATGCTTGATATTGTTGTTTAGAATCGCTGCTCGTCAACGTCCCAGATTTAACACCATTTAAACTAATCACAGCATAACCATTCGCAACACGTGCAGCAGCATAAGTAGACCCATTTTGTATGGCTGGCATTTCAAATGCAGTATCCAGTACGGCTTGATCAATTTTCGTGGCATGACGACCAATGAATCCTGCATGATTCCAAGTAAAATGATATTTACTTTCAACTTGATCAGGTTTCAACGCACCAGTTTGAAGCTGGGTTTTGATCTCATTTGCTAATTGAGCCAATTTTTCTTGAATTGCTTGTTGTCGTAATTTATCAATAATTTGATTTTGTACAGTCGTTAATAACAACAGAGAGGCCGGCACGTGTGATTTCACGCGCACAACGATGGCAGAATCAGGCGTTAATTGAATCACATCACTATTATTTTGCAAGGTCAAAACATCATTACTAAAAGCAGCTTCACGTACTTTATTATTCGCTGTAATGTCATTACCGCCTTTATCTTTTGTAAATAACACCGTCGTTTTTACTGGTAATCCTAATTCTTGCGCTGCTGCAGCCAACGTATCCGGATGTTCATAAGTCAAATTTGCGAGCTTTTCTTTCATCGAGGATAATTGCTCTTGCGCTTGCTGATGAATCAATTCATTTCTGACGTCATTTTTAACTGCATCATAAGGTTGGATCTTAGCTTCTTTGTAACCCACTGCTTTGATTAACACGAGACCATCACGTGTTCTCACTGGTTGAGACACTGCATTGGCACGTGTTAAATTTGACACAGCTCGCTGTAATTCAGGTTGCACTTGATTAATCGAAACCCAACCGTGGAATTTATCACTCGCATTATTCACTGAAAATCGTTTTGCTAATTCAGCAAAATTATTGCTATTTTGTGCGGCTTTTATTAGCTCACTCATTTTACTTTCAGCTTTTGCAACATCTGTGTCGCTCGCTTCAACAGAAAGCGGTAAAATAATCGCGGTTAATTGCCATTGCGTTGGCGTCATAAATGAATTTGAATTTTCATTATAAAAATTCTTTTGCGCATCTTCTGTTGGATGAATTGAATTCATCAAATCAGTCGTTGAAAGTGCGATATAATCTAAACTAACTTGTTCTTGTGTCTTAAATTCATTTTGATTGTGATCATAATAATCATGCACGCTTTGATCGGAAATTGTTATTGTTTGCGCAGGAAAATAATTTTGTGGAATGACTAGATAATTGATATCTCGTTCTTGTCCAACCAAAGCAATCGTTTGATTAATTTCATCAGGCAATGCGAATGAAGTAAAAACCAAACCTAAGCGCGGTTGATTAATTAATAAATTCGTTTTAATCAAATCTAAAAAATCGCTCGCGCTAAATAATGTGGTCGCTAACATTTGTTGAAAACGCGCTAGTGAAAATTCACCATTCGCTTGAAATTCAGGCATGCTTTGCAAGAAACCATCTATTTGTTGCGTAGTGATGCGATAACCTTCAGCCAACGATGCTTGACTTAATACTTGTAAACCAATTAATGACTGCAATGCGCGTTGTTTCAATTCAGCTTCTGCACCTAATGGCAATTCATAATTTGCGCTGTATTGCAGTTGCAGCTGACGACGCAATCTGTCATAAGCAACAGTCACTTGATTGTTACTAATTTCTTTGCCGTTCACTTTCGCAGCTACATTATCGCTGCCAGCTGATTCGAGGTAACTGTGTATACCCCATAAAGCGAAGGAAAGAATAAGGAGGGAAATAATAATTCCGGCAATCCAGCCATGCGTACGATCACGAATGCTCTGCAGCACAACAACATACCTCTCACAGATGCAATATCAAAAGGTGTGTCCATCAATGACACACCATCATTTACGAAATAATTGGCGGAGTGGACGGGACTCGAACCCGCGACCCCCGGCGTGACAGGCCGGTATTCTAACCAACTGAACTACCACTCCTAATGGTGGGTGCTGAGGGGATCGAACCCACGACCCTCGCCTTGTAAGGGCGATGCTCTCCCAGCTGAGCTAAGCACCCGAGTAAAACATTCTCACCAAAAACGTGAGAATTACTCTCCTTTTTTATATGAGCACTCCGAAGTAAATTCGGACTGCTCACTTAGAGGGAAGAACTGCGTTTCTCCCCTCTAAGAACACCCCATCGCGAAGCAAAAACACTAGCAAAACATTCTCACCAAAAACGTGAGAATTACTCTCCTTTTTTATATGAGCACTCCGAAGTAAATTCGGACTGCTCACTTAGAGGGAAGAACTGCATTTCTCCCCTCTAAGAACACCCCATCGCTAAGAAATTACGAGCAAAAAGCACTGAAAACTTGCTTTTGTTCTCACACATGTTAACTAAGAGATTTTGAGAGTTTATTCGAAAACTTTCTACTCAATATTAACGATTTTATTCTTTAACAGTTTCTTTATCTTTAACAGCTTCTTTCAATGCTTTTCCAGCTTTGAATCCAACAACTTTAGCTGCATTAATCTTTATCTCTTGACCTGTTTGTGGATTACGGCCTTTTCTTGCAGCTCTTTGTCTAACCACAAAGGTGCCGAAGTTTACTAACACAACTGGCTCATCTTTTTTTAAAGATGCGGTAATAGCATCCAGCAATGCACCCAGGGCACGCTCTGCAGAAGCCTTAGTTACCTCTGCTTTATCTGCAATAAGTTCAACAAGCTCTGCTCTATTCATATACCCTCTGCTCTATCCATAGTTAAAAATATTTACTTTTATACTCTTCAATCGGGCTGCTTAATCACTCTATTTTCCTGCTGCCGTTTTGAAGTGTGATTTATACCAATTGGGGGAAACTTATGTCAAGCAATGTCTTCATGTTTCAGTGATTTTTTTTGATTTTGCCTTTTTTTACAGCAAAACCGCCCATCCTTCACCCTTCCAGCTTCAGCACTTAAACCCAGATGATGCAAAAAAATATCTTGGTATTTCGTTTTCAGACCGTGTAATACAGGGACGTATTACCCGATCGCAGGGAGCAGCTCCGTCTGAAAACGAAATACCAAGATATTTTTAGACTTCGACAGGTTCTCTTTCACCCTCGATAAATAAAAGCCCCCTCCTGCAAGCAGGAAGGGGCAGTAAAAAAAGGTAGAGCTTAATGCGCTCTAACTCGATCACCTTTACGCAGCTTCTTTTGCGCTACCAATGCTTTCGGCGTTTTGGGTTTCAACTTCTTGCTCTTTCCAGTAGTCATTCCTTGCGGATAACCATTTAAAGCGTAAGAGAAAACCTCATCAATCCAGCGCACCGGTTTAATATCAAGGTCTTTCTTAATATTGTCCGGTATGTCTTTCAAATCCTTCACATTTTCCGCTGGTATGATAACACTCTTAATGCCGCCTCTATGAGCCGCCAAGAGCTTTTCTTTGATACCACCCACAGCCAACACTTCACCGCGCAAGGTAATTTCCCCGGTCATTGCATAATCCGATCGAACTGGCATTTCTGTCATGACTGAGACCAATGCAGTGCACATGCTGATACCTGCGCTAGGACCATCTTTTGGCGTAGCACCTTCAGGCACGTGGATATGGATATCATTTTTATCAAAAAAGTGTTTATGAATACCCAAGAGAGGGGCTCTCGCACGCACCACGGTCAGCGCTGCTTGAATGGATTCTTGCATCACGCCGCCCAACTGGCCAGTGGAGGTAATCTTGCCCTTGCCTGGAACTGTCACGGCTTCAATTTCTAACAATTCGCCGCCAACTTCAGTCCATGCAAGACCTTTTACTTGACCAATTTGATCTTTCTCAGCTGCCATATCATGACGGTAACGTCTTACACCGAGATAATGCTCAAGGTCGCCGATCTCAATAGTCTTCTTCGTTTTTTTATCTTTCAGCAAAATTTCTTTTACCACTTTACGGAAGATTTTTGAAATTTCACGTTCCAAATTTCGCACCCCTGCTTCACGTGTATAATGCTGCACGATATAGCGGATAGTTTCGAGTGGAATTTTAATTTCATCTTTCTTCAATCCATTCGCTTCCAATTGTTTCGGAATTAAATGGCGTAAGGCGATATGGATTTTTTCATCTTCCGTGTAACCTGGAATACGAATAATTTCCATACGATCACGTAACGCGGGTGGAATTTCCAAAGTATTGGCAGTTGCCACAAACATCACATCCGACAAATCATAATCCACTTCAAGATAATGATCGTTGAATGCATGATTTTGCTCTGGATCTAACACTTCAAGCAGTGCAGAAGCGGGATCACCGCGGAAATCCATCGCCATTTTGTCAATTTCATCTAATAAAAAGAATGGATTGTTTGCATCTGTTTTAGAAATTTTCTGAACTATCTTACCAGGCATAGCGCCAATGTAAGTACGACGATGACCGCGAATTTCAGCTTCATCACGCACCCCGCCCAATGACATACGAACGAATTTACGTCCAGTTGCATTGGCAATGGATTGCCCCAATGACGTTTTACCGACACCCGGAGGACCTACTAAACATAAAATAGGACCTTTTAATTTTTTCACTCTTTTGTTAACAGCAAGATATTCAAGAATACGTTCTTTTACTTCTTTTAAGCCATAATGCTCTTCTTCGAGGATTTTTTCCGCCTCAGCCAAGCTTACACGTAATTTAGATTGTTTCTTCCATGGTAACGAGAGCACCCAATCTAAATAATTGCGCGATACCGTCGCTTCCGCTGACATCGGTGACATCATTTTTAATTTGTTTAATTCTGCCAAGCATTTTTCACGTGCTTCGGTTGTCATGCCAGACTTTTCAATTTTCTTTGCCAACGCTTCTAATTCATTAGGCACTTCTTCTAATTCGCCTAATTCTTTTTGAATCGCTTTCATTTGTTCATTTAAATAATATTCGCGTTGTGTTTTTTCCATTTGACGCTTAACGCGGCCACGAATTTTTTTCTCAACTTGTAATAAATCAATTTCAGCTTCCATCACACCGACTAGCCGTTCCAGTCGTTTGCCCAAATCTAAAATTTCGAGAATTTTTTGCTTCTCATCCAATTTCAAAGATAAATGTGCAGCAATTGTGTCAGCTAAACGTCCGCCATCTTCAATAACCAACACTGAAGATAAAATTTCAGTTGGGATTTTGCGATTTAATTTAACGTATTGCTCGAATTGTGATTTGAGTGAACGAATCAAAATTTCAGTTTCGCGTGATTCGCCGCCAACATCATCAATTAATTCAACATCAGCAAGAAAATATTCTTTGTTAGTTAAGAAACGGGAAATCTGCGCACGCTTAACACCTTCGATCAGTACTTTTACTGTACCATCTGGCAGCTTCAATAGTTGTAACACTGTCGCTAACGTACCAATGTGATAAATACCCTCTTCGGTAGGGGTATCTTCTGCAGCGCTTTTTTGAGTTGCTACTAAAATTTGTTTGTCAGCGGCCATTGCCACTTCGAGCGCTTTGATGGAGCGTTCACGCCCAACAAACAAGGGGACGACCATGAATGGATAAACAACCACATCACGTAAAGGTAATACTGGAACTCCCGATAAATTCTTTTCGCTTTTGTTTGTAGCCATAATTCATCCCTCAGAAATGGTCGTTAAGTATGAGGTTAGTCGCGAAGAGAATGCGAAATAACCTCCCTTCATCTTTTAGTATACGCAAGTTATTTGAAATATCACTCAGATATTGCAACTGCCTGATCATTATTTTCATACATAATGATAGGCGCGGTATCGCCTTTGATATTGGGTTCATCGACGATAATTTTTGAAACATGATTCAATGAGGGTAATTCATACATGGTATCAAGCAATGTCCGCTCTAAAATGGAACGTAACCCACGTGCTCCGGTCTTCTTTTCGACACAAAGCTCGGCAATTGCACGCAATGCACCTTCCCGAAACTCTAATTGAGCACCTTCCATTTCAAATAACTTACGATATTGCTTAACTAATGCATTTTTTGGCTCAGTCAAGATACTGACCAATGCTTCTTTATCTAACTCTTCTAGGGTTGCCACAACGGGTAAACGGCCAATTAACTCTGGGATCAAACCGTAACGGATTAAATCTGATGGCTCCACTTCGCGGAGTAATTGATCCATTGATTTCGCATCGTCTTTACTGCGAATCTCAGCCGAAAAACCAATTCCGGCTTTTTCTGAACGTTCACGAATGACTTTTTCTATGCCTGCGAAAGCACCGCCGCAAATGAATAAGATATTCTTAGTATCAACTTGAATGAATTCTTGTTGTGGATGCTTACGGCCGCCCTGCGGTGGAATCGAAGCCACGGTGCCTTCGATCAATTTAAGCAATGCCTGTTGCACGCCTTCACCCGACACATCTCGAGTAATAGATGGGTTTTCAGACTTACGTGAAATTTTGTCGATTTCGTCGATATAGACAATACCAGTTTGTGCCTTGGCAACATCATAATCACATTTCTGCAACAACTTTTGAATGATATTCTCAACGTCTTCGCCAACATAACCCGCTTCAGTCAACGTAGTTGCATCAGCAATCACAAAAGGTACGTTCAATAAACGCGCCAATGTTTCCGCTAACAATGTTTTTCCGCTGCCGGTTGGACCGATTAGCAAAATATTACTTTTATTTAACTCAATTTCTTGATCAGTATTTTTTTTGTTACGTAAGCGTTTATAGTGATTATAAACTGCAACTGCCAATGTTTTTTTCGCAAACGGTTGTCCAACAACATATTCATCTAGTGTTTTACGAATTTCAATTGGCGTCGGTAATGGCGGCAAAGCGTCACCTGAAGCTGGGCTTGTGCTAGCTTCTTCATGGATAATTTCCGTGCATAAAGCAACACATTCATCGCAAACGTAAACTGATGGACCAGCAATTAACTTGCGAACTTCGTGTTGGTTTTTGCCGCAAAATGAGCAATGCAAGACTTTATCTTTGTTACCATTACCGCTCATAACTTTTTTACCTCTTGGTTAATACTCTTCACTATAAGGTGGTGCTGATGACAAAAATATCAAGACTTAAGAAGTTTTTTCTTTTTCTTTAGTCTTAGTCCGCTTTGTCAAAATCTTGTCAACGATATGATATTCAAGTGCTCTCTCTGGGCTCATGAAATTATCGCGGTCTGTATCTTTCGCAATGACATCTTCTGGTTGACCCGTGTGGAATGCCAATATTTTGTTAAGTCGGTTACGGATTTTCAATGTTTCTTCCGCATGAATAGCAATGTCAGACGCCTGACCTTGTACTCCGCCTAATGGCTGATGGATCATGACGCGCGCATTGGGTAAGCAATAACGCTTGCCTGCGGCTCCGCCCGATAACAGCAAAGCACCCATACTCGCAGCCTGGCCGATGCACATCGTGCTGACATCTGGCTTAATAAACTGCATAGTGTCATAAATCGCCAACCCTGCTGTTACCACGCCGCCTGGCGAATTAATATAAATCGAAATATCTTTATCTGGATTTTCCGATTCTAAAAAAAGCAACTGCGCGACAACTAAGTTAGCCACGTAATCATCAATCGGTCCCACAATAAATACGACGCGATCTTTTAATAAGCGCGAAAAAATATCAAAAGAACGTTCGCCACGTGCTGTTTGTTCCACCACAATCGGCACCAGATTCGAATTGACTAACTGATTAACATTGTCGTCATGCATAGTTATGTTCCTTGTTAATTAAAATTTATCCCCACTGTATGTTTTAGGTAAAATCCAAAACAAGCCGTGGGGAATCAAACACTTAAGCAGCTATCAGCTCACTATAACTTAACATTTTATCAGTGACTTGAACATTCTCTAATAACTTTTCAAGCACTTGTTCTTCTAACACTGTCATTTCGATTTCAGCGTAAGCTTGCTTGTTATTTGCATACCAATTCACAACTTCAGCTGGGTTTTCATATGAACTTGCTAAGCTAGTGAGGAATGCTTTGACGCGTTCTTTGTCAGCTTTGATTTGATGTTGTTTAACAATTTCACTGATCAATAAGCCAAGCACCACATTTTGCTTAGCTGCAGCATCAAAGGTCGCCATTTCAGCTTCAGTGTGTGAATGTTCATGGCCATGATGCGGATGAACTTGATCGTGAATGCGTTGAGCTTCGCGTTCGATTAACGCTTTTGGTATATCTAATGGATTTTGTTCTAGCAATGCATCAAATACTTGTTTCTTTAATTTAGCTTTGATAACGCGGTCTAATTCACGTTCGAGATTCTTTCGAATTTCAGCATGCAAATCATCTAAACTACCGGTCTTTACACCTAAACGCTTAATGAATGCTTCGTCCATCACTGGCAATTCGGGTTGAGAAATACGAATTGCTTTGATGGTGAATTCAGCTGCTTTGCCCGCCAATTCTTTCGCATGGTAAGCTTCTGGAAAATTCACAGGAATGATTTTTTCTTCGCCTGGCTGCATGCCGAGAATGCCTTCTTCAAAGCCTGGGATCATGGTTTTGCTGCCGATCACAACAGGATAATCATGCGCTTCGCCGCCTGGGAACACGATGCCATCGATGCTGCCGCGGAAATCAATGACCACCTGGTCTTTATCTTGCGCTGGACGATTAACTGTTTTCCATTGCGTTTGCTGTTCGCGCAAATGCGTGATTACTTTTTCTAAATCAGCATCAGTGATCTCAGCTACTTGCTTTTCCACTTGGCTCAAGTTGAATTGCGGTGCTGTCATTTCAGGCATCACTTCGAAGGTTGCAATGTATTCTAATGGCTGATCAGGACCGACCATTTTAGGTTCAACCGTAGGTGTGCTAACCGGCTGTAATTTTTCTTTGTCGATAGCAGCATACAGTGAAGATTGAATTACATCACTCAAAGCCTCTTGGCGGGCTGAATCACCATAACGTTGCTGAATCACGGTCAACGGTGCCTTACCTGGACGAAATCCATCGACTTTGGCACTTTTAGCGATTTTGCCGAGGCGTTTATCATACGCTTGATTTAACTGTTCAACTGGAACAACCACGGTAAGACGGCGCTCTAACTTGCTTGGAGCTTCAACAGATACTTGCATAACAACCCTCAATTAAAAATTCGATTTTTCATATTCCTATAAAAACGAAAGGGGCATCCCGTGAAAGGACTGTCCCTTTAACGCAATATTATAGTAAAAAACGGGAATTAATGAAACTGGATTTGGTGCGAAAGGAGAGACTCGAACTCTCACGGGTTGCCCCACTGGAACCTAAATCCAGCGCGTCTACCAATTCCGCCACATTCGCATTGTTCATTGATAATAGCGCTGGAAGAATATAGTTGTTGGAAAAAACTGTCAATCTGAAATCAATGATCGTTGATAATTAATTAATAATATCAACTATCACCCGTAAATTGTTTTATAACCTATTGAATAATAATACCAACAACCTCTCTTACTTATTGATTGGCGTTGTTGCATAAATCAAAACTTGCACAAAAAAATCGTCGTTGCGAGGCCGCTTTTCAGGCCGAAGCAATCCAGTTTCTGAACAATGCATAAAAAACTGGATTGCTTCGTCGCAAAAAGCGCTCCTCGCAACGACGAATCTTGATTTATGCAACAACGCTTTATTGATTGCATTTAGCGGCAGATTTAGTTATTTTTTCGTGAATCAAAGAATGAGTTAAGTAGATAGGAATCAAAGGAATGTCCATTAGTATCAATCAACAGGTTTTTAACAGCCCTGGGTTTTCAACTGATCTTTGTCTTAGCATCACTGAATTAGACTTTATCCGTCAAGCAATTCACAGCCAGTGGCTAACCCGAATTAGCGATGTTTATCCCCATTTGGCTCCTCAATTTGCAGATCATGGCTTGCCAAATTATCATCAATTTGCGGACAGCGTGGACCACAATTTATTATGGCCGAAAAAATGGCGGCTTTTTTCTAAAGAGATAGTGAACACCATCGCTGAATTCGAAACTATAGAAAAGCTTAAAAATGAATTTGGATCCTGTAGTATTTCAGAAATTGTTTACGACAATGTCGTCCAAGCTGGGGAAAAAGAGGTTTACTGGCGCTTGGTGCGACCCAATGTAGCATCTGACGTTGGACCATTGCATGCTGATCAATGGTTTCATAATTTAGTGGACTCAGGTTACGGGATGTTTTCACCCAACACGAAAACAGTGAAAGTTTGGATTGCAATTTATACTGAACCGGGACTCAATGGTTTAATGGTTGTACCGGAATCGCATAGCAAAGATTGGCAGCACACGACAGTTATGATAGGTGGCGCAATGAAACCCTGCCTCGTTGATGCGGTTGAGCCTACATTAGTCGCGACTGAGCCAGGACGATTAATCATTTTTAATGATAAGTTATTGCATGGTGGCGCAATTAACTCAGGGAATTTGACGCGAGTCAGCGTTGAAATTACGTTGGTACTGCAATAAATTTTATTTACCACCACCGCTCCCTGAGGGGCTCTTTGGCAACGGCGAATCTTGATTTATGCAACAACGCCAGAACCCTGCCGGCCAAGATAAAATTCTGCTGCATTAGCACCAAAAACAGCTTCTTCCACTAATGAACCTAATTTCTTTACGTATTGCCGACACAACTCATGCCACTCTTGATAATGACTCACCAAATTTAACACGGGATAATCACTACCCCACATGATCCGCTGATAACCAAAACATTTAAACAAATGCTCAACGAATGGCAGCATTTTTTCCCATGACCATTCTTGTCCCGCTTCGGTAACCAAGCCGGACAATTTGCAATAGACTTGCGGATGATTTGCAAGCATGCGGATTTCCGCAGCCCACGGTTCAAAAATATTATCTTTAATATGAGGTTTTGCGCCATGATCAATCACGATTTTTAAATCCGGGTGACGCTCTACCAAGACATTTAAATTTCGTAAATGTTTAGGAAAAACCAATGCATCGAAAGTGAGTCCCAGCCGCTTAAGTACCGTGAAACTAGGCTCGATAGTTTTTTTCAACATCCAATCGATATCATCTATGGTTTGAATCATTGGCCGAATGCCGCAAAAATAGGGATTCGCTGCAAGCTCAGCAATTTGGTCTGGCGCCGCCTCAGTTTCCATATCAATCCAACCGACGACGCCTAAAATAAATGGATAGTGTTGTGCCAATTCTAATAAATCTAACGTCTCATCCATTGTCGGTGACGCTTGCACCAGGATCGTGCCAGAAATACCTGCATCACGAAGATGCGGTTCAATATCTGCTGGTGAAAAATCTCGATAAATTGACTGTAAATCAGGCGTTGGCCAATTGAAATAATGACTCGTCAACTGCCAAACATGCTGGTGACTATCAATCGTTTTTTTCATGCGACCATCTTCTCCGCTAACGCATCCCATAATGCTGAAGGAATTTTCATTTCAAAAAAATTTACATTACTTCGCATCAACTCAGCAGATGCAGCGCCCACAACTACAGATGCAACCTGCGGATGCGTTAAAGGAAATTGAATTGCTGCTGCCTGCAGTGGAATTTGAAATGAAGCACAAATAGCTTGAATTTCAGTTACTTTCCGCATAATTTCCGCATTCGCTTCACGATGATGGAAATAAGCACCCGGAACAGGTCCGGTCGCAAGAATGCCCGAAGCGTAAGGTCCTGCGATCAAAATAGAAATATGTCGTTCAGCACACATTGTTAAAAACTCATCTGACAGGTGCTGTTCTAACAGCGTGTAATTACCCTGCAACATAAAACAGTCATAATCACCGTGTTTTGCTGCTTCAACACAAACATCAGTTTTTTTAACTCCCAACCCCAACGCGCGAATCACACCTTCACTTCGTAATTTTTCCAGCGCTTTGTAACCGCTTTCAATATATGTTTTAAAATATTGTTGAAATATATTTGGCTGATGAATAACAGGATCAAGATCATGCACTAACAAAATATCAATTTTATCTAACCCGAGACGTTGTAAGCTATCTTCAAATCCACGCATCACACCATCGTAGCTATAATCATAGCGTAAATGAAACGGCAATTTATCAATAAATTTATTGGGCTTTGGCGCAACACGATGATGAGCATACAAAAAATCACCGACTTTAGTTGATAAAATATATTCGTCACGATTTTTTTGTCGCAATGCATCACCGAGCCGTCTTTCACTTAAGCCATGGCCATATTCAGGTGCAGTATCAAAATAGCGAATTCCCAAATCCCAACTGGTCTCCACTGCTTCCTGTGCACAGAAATTACTACATGGAGTATATAAATTTCCAATTGATGCACCGCCAAAAGCTAATTCCGACAGATAAATATCCGTATTTCCGAGACGTCGCATTTTCATGACAATGAATTCCAAACTATCCCATTCGGATATTCATGCTGATCAAGAGAAGCGGGTTTAATTGTAATTGAATAGCCCGATTCAAGCGGCGGCATATAACAACCCGATTGAATTGTTACTGGATGAATAAAATGTTCGTGCAAGTGATCTACATATTCGAGCACACGATTTTCCAGTGTCGCAGAAATACAAATATAATCGACCATTGCTAAATGCTGCACATACTCGCATAATCCAACGCCACCTGCATGCGGGCACACAGGAATATTAAATTTTGCTGCCATGAGTAATACGGCTAATACTTCATTCACGCCGCCTAAGCGACAGCTATCAATTTGACAAACATCCATCGCATTCGCTTGCATAAATTGTTTGAACAAGATTCGATTCTGACAATGTTCACCTGTCGCAACACGAATTGGATGAATCGCATTGCGAATTGCTTGATGGCCTAACACATCATCAGGACTAGTTGGTTCTTCGATCCACCACGGATTAAATTCCGCTAATTCTTTCATCCAAGTGACAGCATCACCAACATCCCATTTTTGGTTTGCATCAACCATGATTTTAAAATCATTACCGACCACTTCACGCGCAATTTTGCAGCGGCGAATATCATCTTCTAAATTAGCACCCACTTTTAATTTCAAATAACGCCAACCAGAATCAACCAATTCGCGACATAAGCGCCGCATTTTTTCATCTGAGTAACCTAACCAACCTGCCGAAGTAGAATATGCAGGATAACCATGCTCCATCAAATAATTAATACGTTCTTTTTTTCCAGCAGCACGGCTTGTTAATAATGCCAGCGCCTCATCAGGTGTTATTGCATCGGTAATATATTTAAAATCTACACAGCGTACAAACTCTTCAGGTGTCATATCTGCCAATAATTTCCATAAAGGTTTTTTTACACTTTTAGCCCACAAATCCCACACCGCATTAACAACTGCAGCGGTTGCTAAGTGAATCACGCCTTTGTCTGGACCAATCCAACGTAACTGGCTATCACCAGTAAAGGAACGCCACCATGCGCCCATATTTTCAGTGATTTCATTTAAGTCACGCCCAATGACTAAGTGTTGCAATGCTTTCACAGCTGCAAGACAAATTTCATTACCACGCCCAATAGTGAATGTTAATCCATGACCCTCCAACGCAGGGTCATTGGTTTTTAAAATAACATAGGTAGCAGAATAATCAGGATCGAGATTCATTGCGTCTGAACCTGAAAAATCACGCGATGTTGGGAAACGAATATCCCTCGCAATAAGATCAACTATTTTAATTGTCATAAAATTGAATCCTTTTTATAAAGTAAAATACAAAGTTTTTTTGGGCCGTGAATACCGACCTGAATTTTTTGTTCAATGTCACCGGTGCGCGATGGCCCAGTGATAAAATTAACTGTCCTGGGTAAGTGGGACATAGCACGGATCAAATCCCATGCGTCTTCGTAATATGAAACAATATCTTCTGTTGCCAACAATACAATATGCACTGCGGGTAAAAAATTTAATGTGGTAGGACTTTGCTGGCTGGAGATTAAGACTAATGTTCCTGTTTCGGCAACTCCACACAAACATTTTGTAACACTGACTTGATCATTTTGGTCTGCAGCACCATAACGTACAGATAAATTATGCCCCCAAGAAAGTAATTTGAGATCAGGATCAGAAGCTATACATATTCCACCAGTTAATTCTTCCTGCGTAAGAAGCGCAGCAATCTTAGCCGGAGCTGCTTTAAAATTAGTAACTGTTTCGACAATCGCACTCGCCTGTTGTGCACGATCAACAAATAAAGTGATTAATTCATCTTTCGTTATTTTTGCTCTGTCAGGCAAAATGCCGCGTGGTTGTTCGGTGTAACGATTTCTCATTATTTGAACTTGCTCAATTGTCAGATCATCTCTCTGCAATGAATGGCGAATTTTTGCGAGAATTTTTTCTCGTGCATTCATTTCTGCTCCTTAGCACGCCACAATGCATGAAATGTTTTGCTCGCGGGAATTGGAATATCACGAAATTCTGTCCAGGAAGAAGCACCCAGAAATCGTTGCGAACGACCTTTTTTACTGCCAAAAACTCTTAACGCAATTGACACCACTGACATGACAAGATGATATAACCAGGGATTCTTGGCGACAAAAGCCCAACTTTTTAATCCAGCTCGAATAGTAAGCGGTGAAATTTTTTGTGTAAACTCTTGTTCGCGATAATGACGCATCATCTTCGGCAATGGAATTCGCATCGGACACACTTGTTCGCAACGACCACAAAATGTAGATGCATTTGGTAAATCATGGTGATGTTTAATTCCAAATAAACTTGGGCTTAATACCGCGCCCATTGGTCCAGGATAAACGGATCCATAGGCTTGCCCGCCAATCGCACTGTAGACAGGGCAATGATTTAAACAAGCACCGCAACGAATACAACGTAACATGTCAGCCATTTCAGTACCCAGCATTTTGCTGCGGCCATTATCTACCAAAATGACATGGTAATTTTCCGGCCCATCTAAATCGTCTTTTCGTCGTGAGCCGAATGCAAATGTGACATATGACGTGATTTCTTGGCCAGTTGCAGAACGCGGCAACAAGCGCAATAGATTCATTGCATCATTAATCGTTGGAACGATTTTTTCAATGCCAGCGACCACAATGTGTGTATTTGCGCACGTTTGGGTTAAATCACCATTCCCTTCATTCGTTACAATAATCACTGCACCATTTTCGGCAATTAAAAAATTAGCACCTGTCACACCGATATCAGCTGACAAAAATTTATCGCGTAACACATGACGTGCTTCAGACACAATTTCTTCAGGATTATTCAAAGACCTATTTGAATCAAATTGCTTATGCGCTTCAAAAAAGTTTTCCGCTACTTGCTCTTTCAACACATGAATAGCTGGCACGACGATATGTGAAGGTGCTTCATCTCTCAATTGAATAATATATTCGCCTAAATCAGTTTCAACCACATTGAAACCTGCATTGATAAATGCTTTATTCAAGCCGATTTCTTCTGTCACCATTGATTTTCCTTTGGTGATCAGCTTGGCATTCACATCGTGCGCAATAGCAATAGCGATGTGGCAAGCATCATCCGCATCTTCCGCCCAATGAACTTGGCCGCCTTGCTGTTTTACTTGCTTCTCAAATTCCTGCAAATAAAAATCTAAATATTGTAAAGCATGATTTTTGATTTCTACCGAATAATCACGAATTTGGTCAAACTCAGGAAGATTTTCAATCGCGGTACGTCGCTTGCTAACAAATCCTGTATTTAAATTTTTTAATGCCGTCTGCAACGATATGTTTTTTAATGCATCTGCAACTGAATGTTTAAAGTTTTTATTTTGCGGTTGCATGGTGCTGCATTCCTTCGCCAATGGCGGGATTATCGGTCATACCTGCAAGAATTTCGGCAATATGAAATACTTTAATTGGTGAATTATCCCGCTTGAGTTTGCCGGCCATATTCATCAAACAACCTAAGTCCCCTGCGGCCAAAACATCTACGTTTGTCGCTTGCACATTGGCAATCTTATCTGTCAGCATTTTATTAGAGATAGCAGGATATTTTACACAAAACATGCCACCAAAACCGCAACATGTTTCACAATCTGGCAATTCACGTAATGTTAACCCTGCCACTGTTGCTAATAAATTTCTTGGTTGTTGCTTGATATCCAATTCACGCAAGCCAGAACATGAATCATGATAAGTCAGCGATGCCGCATAACTCACATTAACATTTTTCATGCCGACAATATCCGTTAAGAAAGCGGTTAATTCATAGGTTTTCGCTGCAAGCGCATTGGCGCGTTGAAACATCTCTGCATGATCTGACCACAAGCTGGGGTAATGTTTTCGTAACATACCCGCGCAAGAACCCGATGGAATAACAATGTAATCATAATCCGCAAACAGCTTAATCACTTGTTGTGAAATTTTTTTCGCATTGACACGATCACCACCATTATAGGCTGGCTGACCACAACAAGTTTGTTGTGGTGGTACGACGACCGTACAATTCATTTGTTCCAATAATTTTATTGCTGCAAATCCAATTTGCGGACGAAATAAATCGACTAAACATGTGACGAATAAACCAACTTTCAATTTGACCAACCACCATCAATTATATGTACTGCACCCGTTGTATACGCTGCTTCATCCGACGCCAAATAAACAGCTAATGCTGCGATTTCATCTGGTGTACCTAAACGTCCGATCGGCTGTCTTGCAATAAAAGTTTTACGCACTTCATTCACATCACCACCTTGATTTGAAATACGTTCATCTAATGACGGCGTCTGCACTGTTCCAGGACAAATGACATTACAGCGAATACCTTGATTAATATAATCCGCAGCGATCGACTTAGTCAGACCAATGACAGCCGCTTTTGTTGTTGCATAAGCACAACGATTGGCAACACCTTTTATGCTAGAGGCAACTGATCCAATGTTAATAATATTGCCATTTTGATTTGCAACCATCTTAGGTAAAAACGCTTTGATCATTTGATACATTGATTTCACATTTAAATTGAATGAAAAATCCCAAGCGCTTTCATCACACTCTAGAATTGAACCATGATGTACGTAGCCAGCACAGTTGAATAAGATATCAATCTGACCAACCTGTTCACCCAATTTATCAATTGCATCAGCATCAGTGACATCAATCATGCATGTGGTAATCTTCGGGTTTTCGTTACTTAACTTTGCTAATGCTGCTTGGTTAATATCGACAGCAAAAACTTTTGCACCCTGCTCTGCAAATGCGTGCGCCGTCGCTCGACCAATTCCTTGACCTGCTGCGGTGACGACGGCAATTTTTCCAGCTAATCGTTGACTCATCTTTACTCCAAATGAAAAACTTCTTGCATTAATGACCACCACTCACCCTCTGACGATGAGGCGAGCGGCTGTTGGCATGGAACAGTTAATTCCCACCAACGTTTCGTCACTGGATAATCTGCTACTTGCTGCATATCTAACACATAATTATCACCATGATATTCGAGATAGCCAAACAAAAGATTGTCTTTTAAAAAAATAGAATAATTTTTGACAAAATGACGTGACAAAATCGCTAACACCTCTGGCCAAACAGTGCGATGCAATTCAATATAATCAGCGATTTTTTCTGGCTTAAGATGAATCACCATCCCATATCGTTTCATTAGTAGCTTCCTAATTCAGCAGCTGGCAAATTAGCGAATACATTACGTTCAATTTGCTCCAGTGTTGTGCCTTTCGTTTCTGGAATATAGTAATAAAACACTAGCCATGCAACGATAGTAATCACAAAAAACACACCAAAGAGAGATGACACACCAAAATTTTTAATGATCATTGGAACTAATGCCGCCACAAGCACATTTGCTCCCCAATTAAATGCGACTGAGATTCCCATCCCCACGCCACGCACGCGCGCTGGAAAAACTTCCGCAGGAATTAAAAAACAGGCTGGGCCGATACTGATGCCATGAAATGCCATAAATACTAGTGCATTCACTAAAAAAATCCATCCGAGCGCTGTGGGGTTAGTAACGTATTTAAAACTTAAACTGATACAAAGTAAGGTGGCTAATATTCCAATTGTACCGATTAATAAAGGTTTTTTTCGGCCGACGATATCAATAAAAAATAATGATGATATGGTTGAGATGACCAAGGTTAACCCCATGAACATCGTATAAAAAGTCGCTGTAGAAGGTGTAGCAAAACCAGTTGCTTGAAATATCGTTGGTGCATAATAGTTAAATGCATTGATACCCACTGTTTGAGTAAAAAAACTCACCGCTACACCAATAAATATCACTTTTAGGTAACGACGTTGCTGAAATAATTTTCTCAAGCCTAATTGCTCTTGTTGCACCACGCCACGAATATCAATAATTTTATTTTTTGCTTCTTGCTGCCCATATAGTTTAGTTAAAATTTTCATGGCACGATCAAGATGATTTTTTACCACCAACCAACGCGGACTTTCGGGTAGGAAAAAAACGACAATGCCCAAAATGAGAGCTGGAATCACTCCCAGTCCAATCATTTCACGCCAATTACCACTATGAGAAAATTCATAACCTACGACGAATGAAATGAATACTCCAAGTTGGATAAAGACAACGAATAAATTCACTAACCAACCACGTTGTTTTTCATTGGCTAATTCTGATGTATAGACAGGTGAAGTAGAAGAACCAACACCAATGGCAATTCCTAAAATTAAACGACCCATTTCTAAAATTGCCACACCACTGGCAGTTGCGGAAATCAATGAACCAATAACAAAAAATAATGCGGTTAAAAATAAGGTTTTTTTTCTACCAAACAAATCACAAATTTTTCCACTTAATCCCGAGGCAATCAATGCACCTAACGGAACCATAGCAACTAACCAGCCAGTTTCGCCACTCGACAAAGTAAATGTTTTATTAATAAACAATAATGCACCGGAGATAATGCCGGCGTCATAACCGAATAATAAACCTGAGATAGCTGAGCATAGCGCGATGAAAAAAATTTGCCGATTTCCTATCATGACTTTTCCTTATTCAAAAAACTGCGCCATTTTATCTTATTTAAAAAAAGCTACAATAAATTTAATTTAAAAGGCATCATATTATCTATGACATTCCGCAAGAGACATACAATTTCACCCGTTTTAAATCACGTTTTTGCCAATTATTTGCCGTGTAAAATTGCGTGTAATAAAAATAAGGGCTAACACCTGAATATTCAAAATTATGTCCATCGCCATGCCCCGCTCCATCTGTTGTTCCAGTCGGATCAATCAATGAAGGATAAGCTGTTCCTGGATATTGCTGTATCTGGGGTGCTGCCATTAAAAGATGTGTGTGAAGATCCCAAGCAGTGGGATCTTTTGGATTGGTTCCATTACTAAGCAAATAGACAAATGCGCTTGTGACATTATTATTTGGCAAAACTTGATTGTACTTATTGCAAATAAGTACGTAACGATTTAATACCGTATTAAAACTCCATGACGTGCAATAAGATCCCTTGATAATAGGTTTGCAAGTATGATCGCTCGTATTCAATTTCTGGAGATAAGGATTCACGGTAAAACTGTTGTTATATTGTTTCGTATCAGGATCCCATGCTACCCATTCTGTGGGATCGCCAGGTTTTTTACTGCGAAATAAACACATGCCGTCAACCGTTGGAAAAATAACGGGAGAATTAGGTAAACTTGGCGGCCCAAGTGATGCTTCTGCCATAATGTAAAGATAACCATCACCCATCGGAGAACTTAAAATATTCGTTTGCACCGGAATTCCTTGATTGACTCCGCGACGTCCGCCATCTTTTAAATAAGTATAAGGTGTTCCAATAATCGGACCATTATTGGGTTTAATTAATTGATATTGTCGCCCATCGCCAGCAGATTCAGCCAATAAAACGGTGGGATACCAACAAGCAGTGTTTGCATATTGGCTCGAGCAAAATAGTGTATCGGGATAAATATTCCAGCCGTGAAATTCGTTATGGACGAATGCATAAACTTGTTGATTTTTGACATCAAACCAAGGGTCTGTTATCCATTTCCAATTATCAAAATCGCTTGGCAAATCATTCGGTGCGTTTTGTGGTGCCCCTGAAATAACGGGTCCGTTTGCACAATCACGTGTTAGCTGATCTAACGAAGGACCTATCATTCGGTAATTATGTGAATTGAGACCGGTTTCAGCTGGAAATTCGCCTGCAGCACCTAACAACATTTCAACTTGGTTGTTTTGATCGACAAATGCAGTCGCTGGAATATCTATCGTGTCATATTTATCACAGCGGTCTCGTTCCCAAGAAAAGACAGTTTGTTGTTGTTCACCTGCTGGGGCTACTATCGTAATGCTGGGATTAGGACACTGCCCATCGGCATAAGCATTTCCTAAGAAAAATAGTGAGAAAAACAGACTAATCAATTTGTATCGCAACATGGCTCGCTCGTTTTATTTTAAGATAATTATTCAGGCTATTTTAACACAATAGGAAATATGATGGGGAGACACGGATGGGTTTTTTAACCAATTGATTCTCCAGATGATTGGCCACCGTGATAGACAAAGCAGACCACTTCAAGTAGTCTGCTTTAAGGGCATTACTGTCCAAAGGAATAAAGATATGGCATCGACTCGATTTTTTAGCAATCTAAAAACTAAAAATGCTTTATTGACGCTAGTGAACGTTAGTGTACAAGCAGGTCTACAAGTGGCACTCGCAGGACGAGCCGCATCTTCTACAGTTAAAATGTTCCCGGATAATACTTCCAGATCAGATCAACCTGCTGCGCCATCAAGCGAAACCAACCAGTCGCCATCACTTGCTCCGACAAAGCCTTAAACACGCGAATTCCGGATAAGAAATTCTGTCATGCCAGCATGCTTTTAGCTGGCATCCAGAACGCTCTCAATTGATAAATCGTGCGAGTTTGTCAAAAACTGCTCTGGATGCCAGCTAAAAGCATGCTGGCATGACAGAGGTGGTGCTTATTCCGGAATTCGCGTTCTAAATAAATTGCTCTGGCGACCTCTCTGATCATGGCGCATATATATCGCGCAGAAAAAATTATAATTGCTAAAAAAATCATTATCAGTAACAATCCTGTCGTATTTTTTATGGAGAATAAATATGAAAAAATTAGTTTCGATCGCAGCAATCGCATTGTTTGCAATGACCGCAGCCAATGCGACAACTTTAATTCAGAAGCAAGATGATATTTGCTCTGCAATATCCCCAAATGGTAATGGTTCACCAGGCGCAGAATTCGCATCATCACACGACCGTCATATAGCAGAACTTTGGTACAACGGTGCAATCGGTAATGGCTTATCTGGTGGTTTTTCTGCATTAGTGGGCGGCAATCTCATGAAAGCGCCTTTGATTAATTCGCACTGCAACAGAAACACAGGCCATGTTCTATTAAATTGGAACACACCTGGGTTCACTGGCACAATGGAAGGTGATATTG
>Ga0207089_1055_pt1 | contig 21569 bp, 15 predicted proteins | sample Alteio_BWMinHeat_49_FD_153571 | JGI IMG/M metagenome (GOLD analysis project Ga0207089, IMG submission 153571) | Enriched cells from forest soil in Barre Woods Harvard Forest LTER site, Petersham, Massachusetts, United States -... | ecosystem: Environmental > Terrestrial > Soil > Temperate forest >...
CGGTGTATTACAAAATACGACAGGCACACTGAATCTTGCGAAGACGGGTAGCGGTACCCTGACCTTGTCCGGTACGAATACCTATTCTGGTACAACCAATATTGGTGCAGGTACGTTGCAACTCGGTATTGCCAATGCCATTCCAAATACCAGTGATGTGACAGTCAGTGGAATCTTTAATCTGAATAGCTTTAACGATACGATTGGATCACTCGCTGGTAACGGTAATGTCACACTGGGTAGTGCAACACTTGCAACAGCAGATAATAGCTCAACGACTTATAGTGGTGTGATGAGTGGCGTCGGTGGTAACTTCACGAAAGGTGGCTCGGGTACACTGATTCTTTCAGGTACAAATCTCTACACTGGCACGACATCAGTAACAGGCGGTGGGACACTGTCCATTAGTGCGGATAATAATCTTGGCGCAGCACCGGGTTCTGCGACAGTAGGTGATCTCAACCTTTCAAATGGCAGTGCACTCGCAACAACTGCCACCTTCACGTTAAATAGCAATCGCGGTATTGCACTCGGTTCGGGTGGCGGTGTCTTTACACCCAGCACAGGAACGACACTGACTTATGGCGGCATCATTGCTGGTAGTAATGCACTGACCATGAATGGCGCGGGTACGCTGCTATTATCAGGTGCCAATACTTACAGTGGTAACACGACCATCAATCTCGGCAGTACGTTGCAATATGGCAATACCGCCGCACTACCAAGCGGTGCAAGTGCAGGTAATGTCATCAACAACGGTACCATCGATCTTGCAAGCTACAGCCCAACCATTAACGGTCTCTCTGGTTCAGGTGTGATTGACATTGTTACAGCCGGTACGACAGATACACTAACAGTCGGTGCTAACAATGCGACGAGTACTTTCGGCGGTGTATTACAAAATACGACAGGCACACTGAATCTTGCGAAGACGGGTAGCGGTACCCTGACCTTGTCCGGTACGAATACCTATTCTGGTACAACCAATATTGGTGCAGGTACGTTGCAACTCGGTATTGCCAATGCCATTCCAAATACCAGTGATGTGACAGTCAGTGGAATCTTTAATCTGAATAGCTTTAACGATACGATTGGATCACTCGCTGGTAACGGTAATGTCACACTGGGTAGTGCAACACTTGCAACAGCAGATAATAGCTCAACCACTTACAGTGGTGTGATGAGTGGCACGGGCGGTAGCTTCACTAAAGGTGGCACAGGTACTCTCACCCTTTCTAACAATAATGCTTATACCGGTGCAACAACGGTTAACGCAGGTATTATTAAGAATGGTGTGAATAACGCACTCACTACAACCAGCGCACTCATCGATAACGGTACATTTGATCTCAATAACTTCTCGCAGCAAGTGGCTAGTGTCACAACTTCTGGTACTGGTACCGTCAAAAACAGTGGAGCAACAACCGGTACATTCACCATTAACAATGGAGCAGCAGATGCTTATGCAGGATTGATTACCGGCAATCTTGCTTTAACCAAGACGGGTAGTGGTACGTTAACCTTATCAGGCAATAATGCTTACACGGGCGGAACGAGTATCAACAGCGGTACATTGCTTGCAGCAAATAATAATGCACTGGGTTCATCTTCTGTAACAGTGAATGGTATTAATACGATTCTTCAACTCACTAACAATGCCAATATAACGAATGTTGTCACTTTAAATAACGGAACGATCAGCAGTGCCAATGGCTCTACTTCTACTCTTTCCGGTTTGCTTAACCTCGCTGACAGTACGTTTGACACGATTGATTCAACGGGTAACTTCACCTTAAGCGGTGGCATCAACCCATTGACAGCAGGTACGGTAGGACTGGTATTACAAGGTTCAGGCAATTTGTCAGTTGCAGGTGGCATAGGCTCAGTGAATTCACTGCTCAGTTTGACACTGAACACAGTGCTTAATTTAAGTGGAAATACTAACTTGAATACCGTTGGAGCCATCAATATTTACAATGGCATTAATGGCGGCGGAAATAATCTCAGCATTACCGCTCCTAGTGTGAATATCTCAGGTTCTGCTACTTTACAAAACCTGGCGTTAAACAGTTCTAACATTACATTAAGTGCAACCATGAATTTGAATAATTTAACGGTAACAGGTACCGGTGCAACGAATACATTTACGTTGAATAATGGTGGTGCACAAACCTGGAATATTACGGGTGCAAATGGTGGTAATGTTGCAAACAGTGGTATTGCGGGTAGCGGTACGTTTAGTAATATCCAGAATATTAATGCGGGCAGCACGGGAAACAACCAGTTTATCTTTGCTAATAACGCAAGTATTGCAGGTACCATAAACGGCGGCAGCTTGTTGAATACCAATACGCTAAACTACAATGCTTATACGACTCCAGTCGCCATCACTTTATCCAGCAATAAATACAATGCAACCGTGACAAATAATGGTAGTACCATTACGAATTATTTAGACTTTAATAATCTAGTCGGCAATGGTGGGCAAAGCACATTGACACTGACACCTGCACAACTTGCCTTAGCTGTATCAACCGGCCCATTGTCTGGTTATATTACTGATCCACTTAACTGGAGTGAGTTGAGTGCAAACTTCCCAGCACCGACACCGACATCGACACCTACTTCAACAGCAGCCAGTTTCATTGCTCCTAATGTTTCACCGATTATTCAACAACCACAGATTGGTAGTAACAATAATGGTAGTACAGGCAGTACTGATAGTACCGATAACAGTAGTAGCACTGATAATACTAGCAGCACTTCTAGTACCGCTGCTATTATGGCAACCACACTTAGCCAAAACCTTGATACAGTACAATCTCAATCACAAGTACAGTTCAGTTCAGATCTTAGTAATGTGAAAATCAATCCATATTGCTATCAAGTGAATTAATTCTCCACTTCAAGCGTAACCCCTCTCACTTTCATCGCTTTCAACGCATGGGCTATCATATCATCCAGCGCTTTATACTTAATCACCCAATTTAATTCAGCCATTGCCAAGCTTGCATCCGCCACCAATATCGCAGGATCACCTACCCGCGGTGAGCCTATCACAAATGGAATCGCAGCACCGGTAATGCGACGCGCCGTCTTAATCACTTGCATGACGGAATGCCCACGACCCGTACCAAGATTATAAATCATTTTTTTTCTACCCTTGACTAACGCATCTAATGCCAACAAATGTGCATGACAAATATCCATGACGTGCACGTAATCACGAATACACGTTCCATCTTCTGTAAGATAGTCATCTCCAAATATGGTAATATGCGACCGCTCACCGCGCGCTGCTTGCAACACTAACGGAATCAAATGCGATTCTGGTTCGTGACATTCAGACAGTTGCCCTTCAGGATCTGCGCCTGCTGCATTAAAATATCGCAAACTAGCAAACTGCAACGGTTCTACAGCTGCAATATCATGCAACATAGCTTCTACCATACACTTACTACGACCGTAAGGATTAATCGGTGCGATAGCGCAAGTTTCATCAATCAATGCAACATTCGGTTGACCGTAAACAGCCGCAGAAGATGAAAAAATAAAATGCTTTACTTGATGCTGTAACATCACGTCCAATAAATTCATGGTAGCAGCAACATTATTTTGATAATAACGCAGCGGAAATTGTATGGATTCGCTCACCTCAATAAACGATGCAAAATGCATGACAGCATTGAATTGATATTTTGTGAATAGTTGATTCAATAACTCAGTATCACTCATCTCACCTACAACACATTCCACATTTTTAAGCGTGTGTCTATGTCCCTTACTCAAATTATCCAGCACAACCGGAAAATACCCTGCACGCTGCAAGGTCAATACCATATGCGAACCAACATAGCCCGCACCACCTACCACTAACACAGCCTGATTAGTATGCATTATGATTATAAAATCCTCGTAAAAAAGTTAATCCTATAATTTTTAAATCAAATCCCAATGACCAGTTATTAATATAATACAAATCATATTCCACACGTTTTTCCATTTTCGCGAGTGTATCCGTTTCACCGCGCCAACCATTCACTTGCGCCCAACCAGTGATACCCGGCTTCACATGATGACGCTGCATATAAGTGTGTATGGAGTTTTTATACAATTCATTATGAGCAAGCGCATGGGGTCTTGGTCCTACAATAGACATACGACCTTGCAATACATTTAAAAATTGCGGCAATTCATCCAGACTCGTCTTACGCAATAATCGTCCCAAGGCAGTAACACGTTTATCATCTTGTATCGCTTGTGTAATCACACCAACGGCTTCTCGGTGCAGAACCATCGTTCTAAACTTATAAATATTGATGATGCGGCCATCCCAGCCCAGACGTTTTTGTTTAAAAAAAATGGGGCCTTTGGAAGTACATTTCACCGCCAATGCAATCAACACAAAAATAGGCAAAATACCGACTAGAATGAGAATGGCAATCACCCTGTCTTCCAATGCTTTAACCAGTCGATTTAATCCCCTCATGGGTGAAGAACGAATATTTAACACAGGAAAACCCGCGATATCGGTGATCGAATGATTTAGCAAATCCAAACCAAAAATATCCAGCACAAAACGAGTGGTAATCGTGCGATGACGCAGTTCAAACAAAATTTCACTGGCTCTTGCCTCTGCCCGCAAAGGAAAAGCTAACCAGATTTCATCTACACCTTGTTCATACAAATATTGACTTAAGTGTTTAGGCGTTTTTATAACGGGTATGTCATGAATAACCGCCGGTTTATTACTGACATCATCATCCATGAATGCAACGATACGAAAACCCGTCCAGAGTGCCTGTTGTACTGTATTCGCAAATTTAATCCCTAAATCACTCGCCCCTAATATAACGACACGACGCTCATTCAATCCGCGTGTACGCATAATGCGCAGCAACAATAACAAACTGCAGCGAAACAAAAACAGAAAAAAGACAATCAATCCTATCCAGGTCATAAACCAAACCCTGGAAAAATCAGCGCCTGACTTAGTAAAAAATGACAAACCCGCTAGCATTAAACCCATGACACAAACCGCTTGCAGCAAGGTCATACTATGACGTATCAATCCTTCACCACGCTGAGAGGCATAAATATTAAAAAAAGAAAAAACGAGAGGCGTAAATAATACGCCAATCGCAATCGCAGAAACATAAGGCGTTGCCACTGTCACTTCATGAAATCGATAATAATAAGCAGACCACCCTGCCAAAAACACGGTAAACATATCCATGACACGGATGAGCAGAGAAATGACGCGAGAATATTCTTTTAACAATCCTTTGGGGAGCATATTGTCTGTGATATCCTTGGCCGTTATTGTGATCTTAATCGATGGTAACGTAATTCATGAAAACTGCAATTGTTTGTGATTGGTTAGTCGCAGTCGGTGGCGCAGAAAAAGTACTAGGTGAGTTATTACACTGTTACCCGGATGCAGATTTATTTGCTGTGGTTGATTTTGTCGCACCGGATCAACGAAACTTTCTCCTGCAAAAATCCATACGAACTACCTTCATACAATCTCTTCCCTTTGCTAAAACACGTTATCGCAGCTATTTACCCCTCATGCCTTTGGCTATCGAACAATTAGACGTTTCTCATTACGATCTCATACTCTCCAGTTCGCATGCGGTTGCAAAAGGCGTATTAACCGGCCCCAATCAAACCCATATTAGTTACGTACACTCACCTATGCGTTATGCTTGGGACTTGCAACATCAATATTTACACGAAACCGGTCTTGATAAAAAAATCACGGGCATGATGGCACGTTATTTTTTACACAAACTGAGATTATGGGATTTACGCAGCGCGAACGGCGTCGATCATTTCATTGCAAACTCGCATTTTATTGCTAAACGCATCGCAAAAACATATAGACGAGAAGCAACCGTCATACATCCACCTATTGATTTAGCGCGCTTTGTCCCAGGTGACAAAAAAGAAAATTTTTATCTCGCGACATCGAGACTCGTTCCTTATAAACGCATAGACTTAATTGTGGATAGCTTTAAATCCATGCCCGATAAACAATTAATCGTCATTGGCAGCGGACCTGATCTTAAAAAAATCCGCGAAAAAGCGGGTGCAAATGTGACTGTCATGGGCTATCAACCCGATCAAGTATTACTGTCTTACATGCAACGAGCCAAAGCCCTGATTTTTGCAGCGGAAGAAGATTTCGGACTGATACCGGTTGAAGCACAAGCTTCAGGTACACCGGTGATTGCTTATGGTAAAGGCGGTGCACTCGAAACCGTACGCGGTATGGAGCATGCTAAACCCACTGGACTATTTTTTAAAGAACAGACGAAAGCTGCTATTTGTGATGCAGTGAAAATGTTTGAAGCTAATCTATCTATGTTCACTATCGAACATTGTGTAGAAAATGCCGCGCAATTTTCAGTGATGAAATTTCGTGAGGAGATTAAAGGTTTTATAAAAGAAAAAATGGGTAGGTTGGGTTAGGCGCTTTTTGCCGTAACCCAACATCATTCGTCATTGTTGGGTTACGGCAAAAAGCGCCTAACCCAACCTACAAAATCACACGACACATTTTCGGTAATCATTATTGTCACCCAGAAATCATCGTGATATTCTCCGGCGCAATAGATACGGATACCACACACTATCATGTCCACTAACCAAGCTGTCATTGATGAAAACTCAGGGTTATCTCATACTCACGACGAAATCTTTTTTCCATCTGTAAATCAACAGAGTTTAGCCTTACACGATATCAAAACCGGTTTACTCTCGTGGCACATCTGGTTCATGCTCGCCTATCAAGACATACGATTACGTTATCGCCGCTCTATTCTAGGGCCTTTCTGGATCACCATCAGCATGGCGATTACGGTTTACACCATGGGATTTTTATACGGCCATCTTTTCCACATGGATTTACAACAATATTATCCTTATCTTGTAAGCGGCATGCTGACTTGGGCTTTGATTTCATCTGCTATCACCGAGCTAACAGACACATTTACCACCTCAGATGGATTGCTGAAACAAATCAAACTGCCGTATAGCTTATACGTACATCGCATCATTACCCGCAATCTCATTATCTTTTTTCACAACCTTCTCGTCATGCTGCCAATTTATGTTCTCTTTCATCAGGGAGCAAAAATCAATATAAATACCTTATTATTGATACCCGGAATCGCATTTATTTATCTCAATGCAGCTATTTTCGGCTTAATACTCGCCATGATAGGCGCACGTTATAGAGACATTTCTCAAATCATCAAAAGTTTGGTTCAAGTGATTTTCTTTGTAACGCCTATCATGTGGAGCCCGACTATTTTGCCGCAAAAAGATCAAATTTTTGTTTATCTCAATCCCGTTTACTCCTACATAGAATTAATTCGGGCACCGTTAATTGGTAACGCACCGTCACTGCTTTGTTTTGGCATTACACTCGCCATGACATTAATAGGCGCTATCATTTGCAGCCAATTATTTACCCGTTATCGTGCTCGCATCATTTATTGGTTATAATCACATGGCTAGAATTGATTTAAGAAACGTCTCCGTTGAATTCCCTATTTATAACTTGAATGCTCGCTCGCTGAAAAAAAGCTTTTTACGGTTAGCAACGGGCGGCGCCATTGTCGAAGATGCGAATCAACATGTAGTGATACATGCTTTGCAAGATTTAACACTATCCATAAAAGATGGCGATCGCATTGGCCTTATTGGTCATAATGGTTCGGGCAAATCTACCTTCTTGCGTTTGCTTTCACGCATTTACGAACCCACTCGCGGTGACATACAAATTAAAGGGCGCGTTTCGGCTCTCCTCGATATCATGCAAGGCATAGAAGCAGAATTAACCGGTTATGAAAATATTCAGACACGCGGCGCTATTCTGGGGTTATCACGCAAACAAATACGCGAAAAAACGGAAGCCATTATTGAATTCAGCGGATTAGGTGATTATCTCGCCATGCCATTACGCACGTATTCATCCGGCATGATGGTGAGATTAGCTTTTTCTATTTCAACTAGCATCAATCCCGATATCTTATTAATTGATGAAGTATTCGGTGCAGGTGATGCCGATTTTATGGATAAAGCCAGAAATAAAATGGCATCCCTCTTAAATCAATCCAGCATCGTCGTCATGGCTACGCATTCGGATGAGTTGATTCAAGAGTTTTGTAATAAGGCTTTGTTAATGGAAGGCGGATGTATAAAATACTTTGGCGATGTGACTAGGGCACTCGATTTGTATCACGAGAAGAGATGATGCTTATTATTAATGAAGCAATTGTAAATTAGGACGTCTTCCCCCCACGGGGGAAGGTGCCCAACGGGCGGAAGGGGGAATTTAAATATTTCCTAAATTTTATATTCCCCCTTCTGCCCTTCGGGCATCTTCCCCCGTGGGGGGAAGACGTCCTAATTTACAATTGCTTCATCACAAAAAAATATAACAGGAATTTTAACAAGAGGGACTTACATGATTATCAGTCGCACACCTTATCGCATTTCATTTTTTGGCGGCGGCACCGATTATCATACCTGGTATCAAACTCACGGTTCAGCCGTTCTCTCTACCACCATCAACCATTATTGCTACTTACACTGCCGTTATCTCGCTCCTTTTTTCGAACATAAATCCCGTGTGGTTTGGTCTAAAGTAGAAGAAGTCGTCAACCATAATGATATACAACATCCTGCCGTGAAAGCTGTTTTAGAGTATTTACAAATCAATCAAGGTGTGGAAATTAATCATCAAGGGGATTTACCCGCACGATCAGGTCTTGGTTCAAGTTCCGCTTTTACTGTCGGTCTTTTACATGCGATGTACGCATTACGCGGCATGATTTCCAGTAAACGCGAACTCGCTTGCGAAGCCATACACATAGAACGCGACATACTCAAGGAAAATGTAGGCGTACAAGACCAGATTGCGACGGCCTTCGGTGGACTCAATAAAATTCACATTCGACCGGATGGCTGTTTTGAAGTCGCACCGCTCATTTTACCGCACGGCCGCATTCGCGAATTACACGAACATTTATTATTATTTTTTACCGGCGTTTCACGCACAGCATCCGACATTGCAGGCGATAAGATTCGATCCATTCCCAATAAAATACATGAGCTACATGCCATGCGCGAAATGGTAGATGAAGCCGAAAAAATTCTTTGCACACAAAGAGACATTACCGAATTCGGCGAATTAATGCATGAAGCCTGGATGTTAAAAAAACAATTAAGCAGCAAAATTGCCCCGACTTATATCAATGATATTTACGAGAGTGCACGCCAGGCCGGTGCCATAGGCGGAAAATTACTGGGCGCAGGCGGTGGCGGCTTCATGTTATTTTTTGTAAAACCAGAAGACAAATTAAACGTCTGCGATGCATTATCCAATTTATTACTAGTACCATTCGATTTTGAAACCAGCGGCTCACAAATTATTTTTTACGATGCTTCTCAATATAGCCAAATGGCCATGACACGACGCGACTATATGCATTTACGTAACACATCGTTTGAAGAATCATCGCCCTTATCCAGACAGCGTTTAACTCAAATTACCGCTGTCGCTCAATTATCCAGAGAGGAATAAACCATGCAAAGCAAAGAAACCTTATTGAATAATCTTCACCAAAACATTCGTGAATATTGTGATACGTATTTTAAATTTGATTTCGATCCTGAGAATCCCGTCATCCGCGTTCAAGAAACCAGTTACGGTGCAGATGAAATTCACGCCGTCATGCAAACATTATTATCAACCAACACGACTATGGGTAAACAAGTCGCTGCGTTTCAACAACAATACGCTGATTATGTAGGCGCTGATTATGCTGTTATGTCTAACTCAGGTTCGTCTAATAATTTGCTATCCATAGCAGCTCTCTCCAACCCGTTTACCAAAGATCACATGAACCCTGGTGATGAAGTCATAGTCCCTGCCTTATCTTGGTCGACTACCATCTGGCCTATCGTCCAACACAATCTTATTCCGGTATTTGTGGATTGCGAATTAGACAGTTTCAATCTCGACTTAAATAAATTGGAACAAGCCATAGGCCCTAAAACACGGGCCATCAAATTAGTGCACGTGTATGGCAATCCTTGCAACATGGACGGCATCATGGCGCTTGCTAATAAACATAATTTATTTGTGATTGAAGATTGCTGCGAAGCCATGGGTGCCATGTACGATGGCAAACACGTAGGCACGTTTGGTGATATAGGCAATTACAGTTTTTTCTTTGCGCATCACATCACCACCATGGAAGGCGGCATATCCGTCACCAATGATTTTAACTTGACTGAGACCATGAAAATTTTACGTGCACATGGTTGGTCACGTGAATCCAAAGAACATCAAAAATACATTGATCTTTATCCTGATATTGATCCGCGTTTTATATTCATCAATCAAGGTTACAACTTACGCCCTACCGAATTAAATGCAGCCATGGGTGCTGTTCAATTACCTAAACTGGATACATTTAATAACATGCGTCGTGAAGCAGCTGCTTATCTACTGAAACACTTGGCGCCATATCAAGAATATTTCCACTTCCAGCAAGAAACACCAAAAGGCAAACACGTGTGGTTTGGTTTTTCCATGATAGTCAAAGAATCAGCACCTTTTACAGTAAAAGACATGACGACTTACTTACAAAAATACCGCATAGAAACTCGCCCTATCATTGCGGGCAACATGACGCGCCATCCTGGCGTTAAAATGGTTGAGCATAGAATCGCAGGCGATTTATCCAGCGCGGATCAAGTGATGAAAAATGGTTTTTCATTTGGATGCCATCAAGGTACCGATTTAAAAGCGTGCAAATACATAGCACACGTCATTGATGCGTTTGTAAAAGAACATGCTTATAACAAAGTAGGAGCGATAGCCTAAATGAAAAAGAAAATATTAATTTGCGGGGCTACCGGTTTCGTTGGCCGCAATTTAACGGAGCAATTAAGCAAACGTGATGATTTCGAAATTCATGCCGTGCGTTTTCAACGCCCTGAGTATCACTGCGACAATGTCATCTGGCATCAAGCGGATTTACGTAAACCGGAAGACATTGAGCGCGTGATAAATGGAATGGATATTATCATTCAAGCGGCAGCGACTACTTCTGGCTCTAAAGATATTGTGACTAGGCCATTCATTCACGTAACGGATAATGCCATCATGAATTCCTATTTATTTCGTGCGGCGTTTGAACATAAAATAAAACACGTGGTATTTTTCAGTTGCACAGTCATGTATCAATCCAGTCATAAACCGCTAAAAGAAACAGACTTTGATGCCAACCTCCCCTTACATCCCCGTTATTTTGGAGTCGGTAATACCAAACTATACATAGAAAAAATGTGTGAGTTTTACGCTGGGATTTCGGATACCAAATTCACGGCTATTCGTCATTCCAATATTTATGGTGCACATGACAAATTTGATTTAGAAAAGAGCCATGTGTTTGGCGCAACCGTCACGAAAGTGATGACAGCAACCGATAAAGTCACGGTCTGGGGAACCGGCGAAGAAGAACGTGATTTATTACACGCAGATGATTTAGTCCGATTTGTAGAACTCGCTATTGCTAAGCAGCCTGAAAAATATCGATTATATAATTGCGGCTTAGGTCAGGCCATTTCTATCAAACAATTGGTTGAAACGATAGTTGCACAATCCGGTAAAACATTGACCATAGAACATGATTTATCCCAGCCTACGATTAAGACCAGTTTGTATCTGGATTGTTCATTGGCTGAAAAAGAATTGGGCTGGACGCCTCAAATAAGCCTTGAAGATGGGATACAAAAAACCCTGGCATGGTGGAGTGAAAACGTAGGAATGAAGAAGATGGTAGCCTAAGGCTATCATTTTATTAGAAAAAAAATATACATCTCCCCCCGAATTGTTTAATGCTCACTTAAGATTAGTGTGGAATAATACGTGTTATTTCAAGCAAATTAAAAGCAAGCGGGGAAGACGATGAAAAGTCGCAAAAGTACAACTACGAATATAGAAGATTTTCTAAAGAATTTAAGTTCAGAATTGAATTTAAATTCAGAATATAACAACTCTTTTACAGAAGAACAAACCATTGAAATTGAAGAAGTTATATTGCCTGATGAAGAAAATAGTGTAGTGAAAAATGATACCACCACAGAGATAGAAGAAACATCAATCGAAGAAACACCTGTCAAAAAAATTACATCAATGACTGATACTGCAATCGATTTTATAAAACAACTACTACCAGAACAATCAAACTCAGAGTCTTATCCAGCAGCAATCGATAACTTGTCCACAGAAAATAATGCTAAAACACAAATAAACTTCTCTGAAGTAGAACACAAAACGGTTGTCAGCAAAAAAAATATTAGAAAAAAACTGGATGAAGAAAGAGAAAAAAATTCAGCCATTCAATGGAATATGCGATTAAAATTGGAAGAAACTGAAAAAGAATATCAACGTCTAGAAAAAGAAAACAATACGCTTAAAGATAAGCTAGAAAAAGCTACTCAAAAAAACCGCATGCAGGAAGCAATACAAAAAAGTCTCGAACATGCAAATCAAAACCTTCAAGCTGGAGTCAATTTTCTTAATGAACAAAATACATTTTCAGCCAATCAGCTAGATAATGAACATGAAAGAAATGATACGCTTGAAGGAAAAATAATTAAATTAGAAAAAGATAAAACTATTCTCCAAGAAAAAATTAGGGAATTAAACAAAGAAAATGAGAAATTAAAGCATGAAAAAGCCAATCAATGCAAAGAAATTCTTATACTAAAACAAAAAAATACTGGGGAAAAAGAAGGAGACATTCAACTACAAGAAACAGAAAAAAACCTTGAATCCATCAAAAATGATTTTTTGAGAATAGTTGATGCTTATATAAAAAATAACGAACATATAAATTCCAGTTTTTATAATCTGTATGGTTTATTTAGACCTCATGGGCAATATGGCAGAACAGCTGCTTACAATTTTTATCTTAAATTCCAGGAAGGAAGAGAGAATATACATTCCCTATCCGATCTTCTTGACTACTTAAAAGAATTAAAAACAGATAACGAAAACTATTTAACGGGCAACTATCACCCTGATTCATTCAAAACCTATTTGTTAGCTTATTATGATCGTGTGAAAGACTTAAAGGACGGAGCATACTACCAGCCCATCCAAGATATGTCTGCTTACGTAAAAAACTACGTAGAGAAGAATTACAAAAATAATGATCGTAGCAAACAAATTAAAGATCAATATGAAGCTATATTTAACCCTACCGTTTTTCAAAAAATTCAAAATGGTTATAACGAAATAGAAAAGAAAGTTAAAAGCCTATTATCTTAAATAACCTAAATCATCCCGAGCAATCTCTCTAACTGACCCAGTAAATAAAATGGTAGAGAGATAAGCACGTAATCATTCTGATCACCCGTTGTAGTTTTTGATTTAACGTGATCACGCTGAATAGAGCCTGCATAAAAACGAATAGCCAATTTCCACGGTTTTTCACTCATGAATTGATGTAGTGATCTTAATTTTCCTTCCACACCGGCTTTCACTTCAATCGGACATAATCGTTGATTATCCTGAATGAGATAATCAATTTCAGCGCTGGAATGTGTTAATTCACGACTCCAGTAATACAATGCAGGATCCATATAAACTGGCGACACCAAACGTAATAATTGCCCTACTACTTGCTCGGCCAACGCACCTTTATTGATGACCAAAATATCTTCTATGTTATTAAACTGATACAGTTTCAACCCTAACATAGTTGACACCAAACCCACATCCAGCAAAATAATTTTAAATGCTTTATTCGCCTCGGCACCAAGTGGTATACCATTCGCATTGACACTTTGCACTTTATGGCACAAACGTGCTTTTAATAACAAATTTAATGCTTGTTTAATGCTTTCAGCTCGCGCACTAGGGTTCACATGACTATAAACAAATTTTTTAGTTAAAAATTTTGGAACCGCATCTAATACTTCTTCTAAATGCGTAATCGATAATCTTCCTGCATATTTTGCAAAATCATCTTGATAAGTATGAATTAAGTTATTATGCACTTCTGCTAATGCTTCTAGGGAAGACGTTTTAATCCAGGTAGAAACCGCTTCTGGCATGCCGCCTACTGTGACAAATTCTTTAAATAATTGATTCGCTTTATCATGTAATGCAACATTAAATGGTTTTTTAATCGTCACTTTTTCTATAGCAGATAATAAATGCGTTTCATTTTTTGCTAATAAAAATTCTTCGAATCCTAATGGTTCCACAAAAAAATATTGAATACGACCAACGGGCATACTAAACGTATGATTTTCTAATACAAACTCTAATAATGATCCTGCGCTAATCACAGCAAGTTGAGACATCTCTTCATAAAACCATCGCAATTTTGCAAAAAGCTCTGGCACCGCCTGAATTTCATCTAAAAATAAAATAGAATCTGCTGCATGAATCGATACATTCAATGCACTTTCCAAGTTTAATAAAATAGTCTTAGGATCATTGCTTTCAAAATGAATGGCAAGCGTTCGCTCTTTCTCAAAATTAAGCTCTATTAATTGCTTACCAGTAAGCCTTGCAAGCTCCCTGACTATCCACGTTTTACCGACTTGCCGTGCGCCTCTCAATACGGCAGGCTTACGAGTGGGTGATATTAGCCAATCTTGCAATTTATCAATAAGATAGCGTTTCATTGATCATTTATCCTGTAAAATATACCCCTATATTACACTGGCACACTGTAAAATATAAGGGTATATTTTACAGGATAAATCTTATACCCATCTTATAAACATACTGTTATGATTCGCCATCACATAAAGGAATGCACAATGCGTATTGCCATCATGCAACCGTATTTTTTACCGTATGCAGGATATTTCAGACTGTTTCATGAAACGGATTTATTTGTCATTTACGATTGCGTGCAGTTTATCCGTCGTGGATGGATACATAGAAATCGATTTCATAACGCAAACGGAGAACTCACTTATTTAACCTTGCCACTCGTTAAAGCACCGCAAGAAGCACTCATCACAGAACTTGCATTTGCAGACGATGCGAGCCTCCGCATGCAAGAACAGCAAAATAAACTTCCCCTCTTTAAACAAGCATCGTATCTCCATACCGATTATCAAAAAGCCATGATGCAATTTTCGCATCATCCGGTTGCTTATATTACCCAACTATTAAAATTATGCTGCGACACATTACAACTACCCTTCAATATCGCTTATTCCAGCGCATTAAACCTACCCAAAGAAATAAAAGGACAAGATAGAATCATTGCCATTGCAAAACATTTTCATGCCGACTTATACATCAACCCACCAGGCGGCAAAGATTTATATGATGCAACCACTTTTAAGCAACACAATATTGCATTACAATTCTTACCTGATTACTTGGGTTCGTATGAAAGCATATTATCTCGAATATTGAGTGAAGATATTAGTATATTGAGACAAGAAATATCCACACAGGGAACAGCATAATACTCATGATGAAACAAATTATTCCTATCTGCGTACCTAAACTGCCGTTGGCCGAATCTATTTTTCCTTATTTGCAACAAATCGATACCAATCGCTGGTATACCAATTACGGGCCACTGGTTTGTGAATTTTTAGCGAGAATGGCTAGTCTTTTTAACGTGGCGCGCACACAAGTCATCAGCGCATCAAATGGCACGCTGATGTTAGAACTCTGCTTAAAAGCCATGAATATTCCAAACCACAGTCTTTGCATTATGCCTTCCTGGACGTTTGTGGCAACACCGCTTGCTGCTGTCAATGCGAATCTCCGTCCTTATTTTGTCGATGTGGAATTAGATACACAAACCATAGATCCCATCAAACTGGAAAAATCACTGCCAGCTATTTTAGCCACGGGGGAAATTGGTGCGGTGATTGCTGTCACTCCGTTTGGTATGCCAGTCAATGTAAAAGCATGGGATGATTTTACGGAGCGTACCGGTATTCCTGTGATTATCGATGCAGCAGCCGGTTTTGATGCTGCCTTACAATTGCCGCAAATGAAAATTGGTAAAACGCCTATGATGATTAGCTTGCACGCGACTAAAGTCATGGGCATAGGGGAAGCTGCTATTCTTTTCAGTCAGCATGAAGCATTAATCAACCAAATTGAATGTTTAACACAATTTGGTTTTCCAAGAGGCGTACGCGATGCTGAATGTTTTGGCACGAATGCTAAAATCAGTGAATACGTTGGTGCAGTCGGCCTTGCTGCTTTAGATGTTTGGCAAGAAACACGCAAGGCGTGGAAAACGATTAGCGATTATTATCAAACGTGTTTGAATGAGGCAGGAATAGAACATACTTTAACTCACGATTGGGTATCCAGTACGTGCAATGTCATGTTACCGCATCAAGCCAATGATACGATTTTGAACCTGGAAGCGGCCGGTATTATGGCGAGAAAATGGTATGGCGATGGGTGTCATCAACAATCGGTATTTAAAAATGCACCATATACTGATCTAAATCACACTGCTTTTTTAGCGGCGTCTAATGTTGGTTTACCTTTTTATATTGGCATGGAAAAGAATGTGATAGAACAAGTGGTTGAAGCAACAGCGGGATTAATGAATAGCAGTCAGAAAAAAATGTATGCATAACGGAGCAAATCATGTTATCAGCGAATGCGTTTTATAAAAAAAATGGTTATTACATTCAAAAAAATATTCTGCCTTACGACTTACTCTTAAAAACCTTACACGAATTTGATGTATTACTCATTCAACAATTGAATCTTATCGGTTATAACGCAACCGCTTCATCTGATATTGAAGTCGTACATGAACATATGCGCTTATTACATCAAAAAAACAATCTTGCTTATTTGCAAACCTTACGCATATGGGCAAAATTATTTTCGCTACAAGCCATTATCATGCATGAAGCGATAGTTGATACCATTAAAACACTGGGAATTGATTTACAATTATTTCAAACCGCGCCTGTCGTTCACGTCATGGCAAATGATTTAAAAATCACTGGCGGCTATCACGGTGTAGGTGTGCATCAAGATTGGACAGCGTTACAAAGTGGTTTAGATACCATCACGATATGGTTCCCATTTATGGATGTAGATAAACATAATTTTCCCGTTGAACTTGTCCCTGGTAGCCATCTACACGGTTTATACAGGGGCAAAGCCCAACAAAACATTTATGAAATTGATGCATCGCTTTATCAAGAAAATGATTTTATACCCATGGAAGTAAATAGGGGCGATGTATTATTCATGTCTAACTTCACACTACACAGAACTGGTTTGCACGGTGATAAACGTGTTCGCATAGCCGGGAGTGCACGTTATGAGAATGCTTCAGAAACCACGTTTATAGAAAGACTGTATCCTAGTGCACAAAAGCGCGTGATAGAACGAGAGTTGCTACAGCCTCATTTTCCGGAAAAATCTCAGCTTGAGAAGATATATAAGTGACTATAATTTAGACAAAACCAAGTTGTTATTTCTGTTTTTCTACAGTAAGATTGCGTCCTACTCACAGAGGATAAAACTTACATGCGAAGCAATGAAATGACACTGAGCGAACGATGGAAAGAATACAATACCAACGTTAATAAGCACGTAAAATTAGCTGAAGATTTAATAGCTCAAGAGTTAAAACTTGAAAGTGAGCATGTGAATACTGCGACTAAACCTCATATCGCACAAGCTATAACAATGTTAATAAATGAGTTGCTTGATATACTAAAAGTCGTTAATGATTATGCGACGGAAACACAAGAACAATTGCTACCCAATTTTTTCCAAGTAAAAGACATGTATCAAGAGATTGTAAACAGCAGAGCTTACGTATTAATCAATATTGTTGAACTCAATAGAAGACAGGCTTCTACGTATTATCAAGCTATTCTACTGACTACATCACAATTTCAAAAAAAAGAATGCATAAAAATATCCTATGAAGCTATTTTATTTGCCTATAACATGCAAAAAAAACATGCATTTCAATTTCCCAATAAAGATTATAGTTATTTAGAAACTGAAATGAATCTTATAAAGAAAGTATATAATGAGCTTCATGGCTCACCTACTCTTCCCAAAAATAAAATTGAAAAAATTCTCGTAGAGGCAAGAAAAATAAAAGATGCAGACCAGTTATTTAATAAATTTCAAGAAGCCATTGATCTAGAAATAAAAGCTAAGAATTTAAATCAACAATTTATCATTGCGTTCGATCAAGTCGATCACTATATTGCAGCATATTCTTTACAAGAGAAAAATCGTAGCAACAAAGGCATAGCACCTATTGATGCCGAAATTAAACATGTGAAGAAAGTTGCTGAGGCCACCATATTTGCTGCCGAATTAGGATTTGAGAATCATTCACTTATAGATGATCACTACAAATATAAATATCCCATTTTATGTAATAGACTCTACCATAGCACTAAATCAATACTAACATTGCTAGACAATAACAAAAAATTATTCTCCAAAGACATGAATAAGAGATCTGCTGTTCTCGATGATGCAAAACGTTATTATGAATATTTTCAAAAATACAAAAAATATGACATATCTTATTATAAATATGAAAATATTGGAGAACCACTAAAAGAACATCTAAATAAACTCGAAGCAGAAAAGAAAAAACAAGATGAACTTGATCTTAAAATAAAAGAAGAAAAAGAAAAGTTAGAACAATGCAAACAAGAATACGAAGAAAAATTAGATTCGCTTTATAAAGAATGTGAAGCGCTTGATGCAAATTATAAAAAAAATAACTATCGTATGAAAATAATAAAACAAAAACCGACTTGCAACGATCATCATGTCAGTACATCATCAGAGGAAGAAATAAAAGTTAAAGAAAAATCAAACAATAACCCTAGCCCAGTAAATTATGATCTTAATATTGAAGAAGATATTAAATCATTAAAAGATGCAGAAAATTCTAACAATTACCCACAACAAATCTTTATGAATGCGAAAATTGCCGATCATTATCGTATTGATGCAATACACGCTAGCAAGAAGAATCATATTGATGAGACCATTAATCATCTTACGTTGGCAAAAAAACATTTATTATGCGCGATTCAAACTATTCATCGTATTAATAAAAATCAATTGAATGTTGAACTCAATAACATATCGCAAATCGACATATGGACAAAGAATGTTTTAGAGGATACTAAACTATTTCTTGAAGATATCTTAGCTCATCAAAGACGGCTGCTAGCGACTTACGAAGAAAATCGCAAAAATGCGATGAATCACATTATCACTAAGTATGGCAAAGAGGCTTGGTTTAAAGGAAGAACACTGGATGAATGCTCTGAATCTGCAAAACGATTGGATGCTACTAAAAAAAGAGTTCGTTTATTATCAGGCATTCAAAATGACATTCTGAAGTATCAACAATCCACTAATGAGAAAGAGGCAAGTGTTAATGCAAATCCTACTTTCTTTAAACAACAAGTCCAAATCAATCAAACGAATGTTACTTATAGCAAAAAAAGTAAGAGTAGAAAAATGTGATGTGCCCGGATGAGAAGAGCACTCATCCACGCTACCACTCCAACACTTACAGAGGATAAAACGTACAATGCGAAGCAACGAAGTGACATTTACAGAACGGTGGAAGGAATACAATACCAACGTTATAAAACACACAGATTTAGCTAAAAATTTAATAGCTCAACATAAAAACCTTGAAAGTAAGCATGTGAATACCGCTACTAACGCTAATCTCACAATAACCATGGAAAATTTATCAACGAAATTACTTGGTATACTAGAAGTCGTTAATAATTATTCAACAGAAATAAAAACACAATCCACACTAGATTTAGATTTTGACGACGCAATAAACATATACAAAGACATTGTAAATAGCACATGTTACGTATTGATATATATTATTGATCTAAATAGAAGACTATCTCTCACCTATTATCAAGCTACTTTCGCTACTACATCTCGTTACCAAAAAAAAGCATGTATAAAAATGTCGTACGAGAAGGCTTCATTTGCATATAACATGAAAAAAAATTATGAATTTTATCTTATCACAGTAGATTACAGTGGTTTAGAATCTGAAATGAATGCTATAAAGAAAATATATGATCAACATCATGTAAATAACTCCGTTACCATTCCCGATAATGAAGTTGAAACATTACTCATGGAGGCAAAAAAAATAAAAGATCCAGAGCAATCATTTAATAAATTTCAACAAGCGCTTGATTTAGAAATAAAAGCCAACAATGTAAATCAACAATTTATCATTGCATTCGATCAAGTTGAGTATTATCTTTCAACATATTCTTTACAAATCAAAAAATATCGTAATAAAGACTTAGAATATGTTGATGCTGAAATCAAAAGAGTGAAGAAAATTTGTGAAACCACCATATTTGCCGCAGAATTAGGATTTGGGAATAATTTACTTAAACCTGATTACTATAAACAAAAATATCCTATTCTATGGGACAGGCTCTACCAACATGTTAAATCACTATTAACATTACTAGACAAAAACAAAAATATATTTTCTAAGGACATGAATAAGAGATCTGATGTTCTATCTCATGCGAAACGTTATTATGAACATTTTCAAAAATACCGAAAAAACGACTTTTCTTATTATAAATATGAAGCTATTGGAACAACACTAAAAGAACATCTAAATAAACTCGAAATAGAAAAGAAAATACAAGATGAACTTGAGCAAAAAATAAAAGAAGAAAAAGAAAAATTAGAACGATGCAAACAAGAATACGAAGAAAAATTAGATTCGCTTTATAAAGAATGTGAAGCGCTTGACGCAAATAATAAAAAAAATAACTATCGTATGAAAATAATAAAACAAAAACCGGCTTGCAACAATTATCACGTCAGCACATCATCAGAGGAAGAAATAAAAGTTGAAAACAAATTAAACAATGACCCTAGTCCTATAAATTATGATCTTAATATCGAAGAAGATATTCAATCATTAAAAGATGCAGAAAATTCCAATAATTATCCACAACAAATCTTCATGAATGCGAGAATTGCCGATCATTATCGTATTGATGCAATACACGCTAGCAAGAAGAATCAAATCGATGAGACTATTAGTCATCTTACGTTAGCAAAAAAACATTTATTATGCGCGATTCAAATTATTCATCGTATTAATAAAAAACAATTGAATGTTGAACTCAATAACATATCGCAAATCGATATATGGACAAAGAATGTTTTAGAGGATACTAAACTATTTCTTGAAGATATCTTGACTCATCAAAGACGGCTGCTAGCGACTTACGAAGAAAATCGCAAAAATGCCATGAATCACATTATCACTAAGTATGGCAAAGAGGCTTGGTTTAAAGGAAGAACACTGGATGAATGCTCTGAATCTGCAAAACGACTGGATGCTACTAAAAAAAGAGTACGTTTATTATCAGGCATTCAAAATGACATTCTGAAGTATCAACAATCCACTAATGAGAAAGAGGCAAGTGTTAATGCAAATCCTACTTTCTTTAAACAACAA
>Ga0207089_1074_pt1 | contig 20854 bp, 20 predicted proteins | sample Alteio_BWMinHeat_49_FD_153571 | JGI IMG/M metagenome (GOLD analysis project Ga0207089, IMG submission 153571) | Enriched cells from forest soil in Barre Woods Harvard Forest LTER site, Petersham, Massachusetts, United States -... | ecosystem: Environmental > Terrestrial > Soil > Temperate forest >...
CACAATTTACGAGGAAGAATATGAACAAACCACCGAAGAAATCATCCGCCTCATCTCAGCGCGACAAGCTACGCCGAGTGAAGAACGGCACTATTACACTCACCGGCGATATCGGGAAGCAAATTAAAGCTATTAAGCTACAGCGTAGAATAAATTTATCAGACCCTGATGCGCCAGAAATAACCCAATGGAAAAACGCCATGGTGGGAAAGTTTTACCGTCCCATTAAAAAGCAAATTACCATTCGCATTGATGCGGATATTCTAGAATGGTTTAAGCATGCAGGGGAAAAATATCAATCGCTCATTAATCAGGCATGCCGAGAATATATGGAGCATCATTCTAATGACCAAAAAACAAAATGACTTCTTTCTCATCAATATATTTTCAATTTTGCCCAAGATAGCAAATTTTAAAACAAGTCAGTCATCATTTTAAATAGGCTAATTCCATTCCAGCTCTTGCCTAATTGATAAAAAATAGATTTAATAGAGCATTAATTTTAAAGACAAAAGGAATTCGACATGAATACAGCTCTAGTTTTAATCGATATTCAAAATGATTATTTTCCGAATGGCCGAATGCCGCTGGAAAAAAGTACAGAAGCTGCGCTGAAAGCGCAGGAAGTACTACAAGCTTATCGTGCTCGTGAGCTGAATGTTATTCATGTTCAGCATATCTCGACACGACCGGATGCCGTTCATTTTCTTCCCTGCACGAAAGGCGCGGAATTTCATCCACACGTACAACCGTTAAAAAATGAAGTTATCGTTAAAAAGCATTATCCCAACGCATTCAAAGACACCCCGCTGTTGAATCAATTGATCAAACATAAAGTAAACCACTTAGTTATTGCCGGCATGATGACACACTTATGTATTGATGCCACCGTCAGAGCTGCCTATGATCTGGGCTTTGCTTGCACCTTGTTGCACGATGCTTGCGCAACAAAAAACTTAGAATTCAATAACATGATCATTCCAGCGCAAAGCGTTCATAATGCATTTGTTGCTGCACTGCAACCGCTGTATGCGAATGTGATTAGCGAAAAAGAATTTTTGCAACATTTAGGTCATCGCACTCCGATTGGAGCTTAAATGACCTATATTCGCAAGCCTTGCGTTTTGCAAAGCTTGCGAATAGATCAATCAACTACGCTCACATATTTATTTTGCCGCAGAATATTCTTTAACTGGTTGACAATTTCTGTTAATAAAATTGTTTTCGTTGTGGAAGATCGGAAAATCAGCCCAATTGATCGAACCGGCTTAGGCTCTTCGAACGGAATAAAAGTCGCGAGGTCACAGCCTAACGAAGATAACTTGGGCATTAACGTTATTCCCGCTCCTGCAGCCACCATATGACGCAATGTTTCCAGGCTGGTCGCACGAAAATTCTTCGTTTCAATCGCATGCATTTGATGACAAAAACTCAGCATATGAGCTCGCATACAATGACCATCATCAAGCAACAATAAACTTTTATGATCCAAATCTTGCTGCTTAATTACGGCCTTCTTTGCTAACGGATGCGAATGAGGAACTGTAAATAGAAATTCTTCTTCAAATAGTAAAGTGCTAGTAAAACCCGCGCCTTCAACTGGCAGTCCTAAAATCGCTGCGTCAATTTTACCTTGCTTGAGTTGCTGCAGCAGTTCAGTCGTTTTTTCTTCCACCAAATGAATGAATAACTTAGGAAAGATTTTACCTAAAGGCGGAATAATATGAGGCATTAAGTAAGGCGCCAGCGTGGGAAAAATGCCTAGCTTTAACTCACCCGAATAGGGATCTTTCACGGATTTAGCAAATTCACGCACACCTGCCACTTGGTGCAAAATTTCTCGTGCACGCTCCGCAATGACGGTGCCGCTATCAGTCAGCATAACGGATTTATTGGTGCGCTCTAAGAGCTTCACACCTAAGCTTTGTTCCAATTTTTTAATTTGCATACTAAGCGCTGGTTGACTAACTGCACACTCGTCAGCCGCCTTGCCGAAATGTCCATGGTCTGCCAAAGCGACCAAATATTGTAAATCGCGTATATTCACATCCACCTCATAACATTTACTTATCGTTATTATAATAACAATATATTGTATTTATCAATGCTCTTTGTCTATTTTTACCTCATACAAACCTGAGGACAAAAATATGCAAATTCGACATCCAAGTAACAGCACAAGAACAACCATTGCAAGACTATCTGCCGAAAGCATTGCGAGGTTAGATGAAAAATTAGGGCAAAGCGCCTTCAGACGTGGCACCAGTGCATTTAGACTAGGCCTGATTCAACAAGGCATCTCAGATCACTTGCCATTTTCTGCAAGCATTGATGGCCCAAATAAGACTAGGGTGAAATTAACCAGCTGGAATTTGCTCGCAGACGCGCACCTATACAATAATTTCCTCAATGTTTCTGGAATAGAACAATTGAGCCAAGCCCTCAAACAAGCTCACATAAAAGGTAATATTTATTTTAACGAACAAGAAAATAGACTTTTTTATTTTTTTGCGGAACTTGCCCAGCATCTTTATCGAAATCAACTCTTAGGTAAAGTTGTCATTACGCAAGAATTACTGCAGCGCTTTATCTCAATCAAAGAACAAAGCAGTCAACTCGCTCGCGCACGCGAACCGCAAGCTGCAAAAGACAAAGAAACACAAGTAGAAGCTGGACGAGCTGAAATTATTGCTATTTTAATAAAAGAATTGAACTTAGATAGTTGCGAACAAAAAACCAATTCGTCTGCCGATAGACATGAATTTAAATTGGCAATTAACCACAGCTTAGAACTCTTACACCATATCGAAAATGTAGAAGGTGCACTGCGCTGGGAAAACCGCTTCAAATTGCTTAAGAAAAATCGCGCATTAGTAAAGGAATTAGTTGATAGTGATTTTTTATGCTTACAAGAATGCAGCAAACCAGATGACATACATGAATTATATCGCAACGAGAAAAAGCAACACTCGATTATTAGCTATAAAATTGGCAATACTGATGATTATTGTGTATTAACATACGACAAGGAAAAATACACGCTCGTAGGTGAACCGATTAAATTTGCATTAGAAGGAAAAAAACCGTGTATTTTTGCAAAATTTAGCGATCATGCTGGCACAATTATCATTGTTGCTTCCATCCATCATCCTGGTGGAAAAAAAGATTTTACTAATGAATTACTGAATCAAGTTGCACTACTTAAATCTGAAACTGACGATGAAACTCCCTATTATTTATTAGGTGATTACAATCACACAAAAGATTTTTTCTTCCCATCAACACATCATTTTATTTATCCTGATCAAGCCACTATGGCCGGCTCTGATTATGGAAATGTGAATAAATCGATTGACGCTGTAATCAGTAACCAAAGTCAGGAATCTATCAATGTAAAACGGCTCGCCAACCTATTATTCTCTACGCCGGCGACAGCACTGCCTATTGTCACTGAGTTTAGACTCAAAGAAACAAATATTACTGAAGGATTTTTTGGCCGGAAGGTAGCTCCCGCATCACTCAGGCCAAAAGAAATTACGAATTGTCCTCGACGGCCAATTGTGTAAGCAAGTTTTCGCGCATCACAGAAAGATGATTGATGATGGTTTGAAGTTGTTGTTCAGAAAGTCCGGATAAAATTTGTGGCTTCAAACTATCCGTCAAAGCTTTAATTTGTTGAATCATTTTTTTGCCGGATGTGGTGACAAATAAACATTTCGCGCGTCGATCTTGGGGAGCAGGACGTTTTTCAATCCAGTTTTGCTGCTCCAATTTATCTAATGTGCGAATAATATTTTGCGGTTCCAGATCAAGAAAATTGGCAACTTGTACTTGCGTCAGCCCCGGCATCCGGCCCACGCAAAACAATACGCGTTTTTCAGTGCCGCAAATGCCCAACGCTTTTATTTTTGCATTGACCAAACGGCGCCATAAAAGACCGACGTGACAAACGACATACTCAATATCATTGGTATCCGTTTCACACGGTGCAAGGTTTTGATTTAGCTCGTTTGCTGTCATCATTCGACTCCACTGCTATTAACTGCGCACTACGTTGTTTATTTTGTTGTTCGACACGGATACACAAAATTCCGCCCACAATCACCAACAACATCCCGGCAAAAGTTAACATAGTTGGTAAAATATGCCAAACCACTTGTGAAATGATGGCCGCATAAATAATGTTGGCATAAAATAACGCGCCGACCAATTGGGCATTTGAAAATCGTAGTGCATAAGCCATTGTATATTGAGTCAAAAAGTACAACACTCCAATAATTGTCATGACATCCAACATATGTGCTGTCAGCGGAACCCAAAACCTGATCGCAATTGCGCCGGAAATCAAAGTTGAGAATAAGAAAAAGTAAAATGTGATCGCTTCACTAGAGTCAGTTGCGGATAACTGACGTACAACTAGCATCGACAACGACAGACAAACGGCTGCACCAATCGCAAGAAATGAAGCTGGGTTAAAAATTCGTGCATCAGGATGCAATACAATCATGACCCCTGCAAAGCCAACTAAAATGGGAACCCAGAGATTATGATTAATTTTCTGTGACCAGATAAAATAGCCGATAAATGGAACGATTAATGGTGCAGTATTTGCTAGCAACATCCCATTTACCAAAGGAATATATTGCACTGAGTAAAACAATAAAAAGCTAATTCCTAAACTAAACACCGCTCGCAATATGTGAAGGCCCAGCTTGTTGGTAGCTAATTTTTGCCGAGCCTTCGCCACTCCACCCTTTAAAATTAATGGCAGCATTAACACTAAGGCAACCATGCTTTGCATGAAAATAACGACTGGCAATGGGGGCAATACCATTGCTTGTCCTTTAACGATTGAAGTTTGTAGGGAATAAAAAAGTGCGCCCAAAAGACTCAAGATGACGCCTAAAAATATGTTATTTTTCATGTTATTGCCTCGTTTTGTTATATTGTCATTAGGTAACAGATGATTATTATAATATATTATTATTATAATTTCAAATAATTATAATCCATCGTTACTAACCAAGGCTTGAAATGCGAATTAAGAGCAGGAAATAAACAACCGTCGTTGCGAGGAGCGCTTTCTGCGACGAAGCAATCCAGTCTTTGACTTTATCGGCATCAACTATTCTCCACTTCTCATTCAGCCACTGTTTTTATTGAATAGCCACCTCCACTATGAGTGGTAATAAGGAATTTAATAATGGAAAAATATCCTTCTTATTGAATCGATAAATCCTGCCTGGCAGGATTTATATGTTAAGTTACTTTAAGTCTAAGACTGGATTGCTTCGTCGCAGAAAGCGCTCCTCGCAACGACGGGTGTTTGTTTCCTGCTCTTAATCCGCATTGAAGGAGTTCTTGTAAAGGATAAAAATCTCCAAGAGATTTTTTTGCATCGTCCGGCGTCTAGTTTTTCACATTAAGCTCAAGCAAAGGTAAACCAAGGTGATATGACAATTCAGCGGGATGATCTACTTTCCATATAGCAAAATCAGCATCTTTACCAACCGCTAGTGTGCCTTTGGTTTTTTCTATGCCTAACGCTTTCGCTGCATTACGCGTCATTCCAGCCAGCGCTTCTTCAGGCGTTAATCGAAACAAAATGCACGCCATATTCATAACTATTAATGGCGAAGTAATAGGCGATGTACCCGGATTACAATCCGTCGAAATCGCCATTGGCACACCGTATCTACGCAATAGCGTAACAGGTGGGACTTGTTTTTCACGTAAAAAATAAAAAGCACCCGGTAACAATACTGCAACTGTTCCTGATTGTGCTAATGCCTCAATACCTTCCTCAGACACAAATTCTAAATGATCGACCGATAACGCATGATATTGCGCTGCTAATTTCGCACTGCCTGAATCAGACAATTGTTCTGCATGACATTTCACCGCCAAGCCATATTTTTTTGCCGCAGCAAAAACGCGTTCTGTTTGCGCTAAGTTAAATGCAATCGTTTCACAAAACACATCAACTGCATCAGCTAATTTTAATTCTGCGATATGGGGTAAAACGGTTTCACAAACAAAATTAATATATTCATTAGCACGCCCTTGAAATTCAGCGGGAACCGTATGCGCGCCTAAAAAAGTTTTTTTCACGGTAATATTAAGTGTTTCACCAATCCGTTTTGCCACTCGCAAAATTTTCAATTCCGTTTCCAAATCCAAGCCATAACCTGATTTGATTTCAATAGTGGTCACACCGCCTGCCAACAACGCTTGTGCACGCGGCAAACTTTGTTGAAATAATTCTTCTTCAGATGCTGCACGTGTAGCTGAAACGGTTGAATGAATACCCCCACCCATTTTAGCAATCGCTTCATAACTCACCCCTTCCAGGCGCATCGCAAACTCTGAATAACGATTACCAGCATAAACAAGATGCGTATGGCAATCGATCAATGCAGGCGTGAGACATTTTCCTCGCAAGTCATTTACCTGTTCTGCCAATTGATCTACAGCGCCGGGTAAGTCTTTCATTTCACCTATCCAGGCAATTTTTCCTGATTTAATTGCAAGCGCTCCTTGTTCCACTAAGCCATAAGGAAGACCGCCCGTTTCCATTGTGGCAATTGCTCCATTTATCCATATTGCATCCCATCGCTTGTTATTCATATTAAAAGACCTTTACAATCTAAGTTTGATAAATAATTTTTTAATTTGAGCACGAATAACTATGAGTTGGAATAGCCGTTATATCCCACCTGATAAAAATCAATGGCATGGACGCCCCGACACCCCACCTTCAGCCTGTTTTTTTCAAATGATGAAAACCATTAATCTGCTTGATCACAAGCCGATTGATATGAGCCAACAAACCTTCGCATTAATTGGTTTTAAATGCGATGAAGGCATTCGGCGCAATCATGGCCGTGTGGGCGCCGCTGAAGGTCCGAATGCAATTCGTCAAGCGCTAGCAAAGCTGCCTGTGCATAAACAAAATTTCAGTTGCGTTGACGTGGGCAATATCGTCTGCCCTGACGAAGACTTAGAAGCATCGCAAAGCGCATTAGCCGAAGTTGTAGCCTTATTATTACGCCAAGGTTTCATCCCGATTGTATTGGGCGGCGGGCATGAGCTTGCTTGGGGTCATTATCAAGGCATTGAAAAGGTTTGGCCAAAATTAAATTTAGGGATCGTGAATTTTGACGCTCATTTCGATATGCGACCATTGCTGCCAAATCATAAAAGCAGTTCCGGCACACCCTTCTTGCAAATCGCCAAAGCACATGAAGCTGAAAAAAAACGTTTCGATTATAATTGCGTTGGTATTCAACATACCGGCAATATTCGTCAATTATTCGAAACAGCAAAACAATACCACACAAAATTTATTTTGGCGGATGAGTTACACCAAGGGCAATTAGAAAAATGCGTTGATTTTATTGATCGCATCATCGATCAAAATGAAATTATTTATACGAGTCTTTGCTTAGATGTTTTTTCTTCCGCATTTTCGCCCGGTGTTAGTGCGATACAACCACTAGGGTTATGGCCATGGCATGTGATTCCATTAGTGCAAAAACTAGCGGCCTCTGGCAAAGCGATTACTTATGATATTGCAGAAATGTCACCACGTTATGATATCGATCAATGTACAGCAAAACTGGCCGCAAATTTAATTTATGAAATAATGCATCATCATAATAGTCATACTTCTTGGTAGGGAGTTGAAATGAAAGATTCACGCCTCGATCCGACACGCAAAATTCGTGCCGCGCGCGGAACAACGTTAAGCGCAAAATCTTGGTTAACTGAAGCGCCGTTACGCATGTTAATGAACAATTTAGATGTTGAAGTGGCGGAAAATCCTAGTGAATTGGTGGTCTATGGCGGCATTGGTCGCGCGGCTCGTGATTGGAATTGTTATGACAAAATTGTTGCAGCACTAAAAAATTTAAATGCTGATGAAACACTTTTAATCCAATCTGGCAAACCCGTTGGAATTTTTAAAACCCATGAAGATGCACCGCGTGTTTTAATTGCGAATTCAAATCTTGTTGCACATTGGTCCACCTGGGAAAAATTCCATGAGTTAGATAAAAAAGGATTAATGATGTATGGCCAAATGACCGCTGGCTCATGGATTTACATCGGCAGTCAAGGCATTGTGCAAGGCACTTACGAAACTTTTGTTGCCGCTGGAAATAAACATTATGGTGGCAATCTTAACGGCAAATGGATTTTAACGGCAGGCTTAGGTGGAATGGGTGGCGCGCAACCGCTGGCAGCGACGATGGCAGGTGCTTCAATGCTCGCTATTGAATGTGATCCGAAACGCATCCAGCGTCGTTTAGAAACTAAATATTTAGATGTACAAGCAGATGATTTAGACCAAGCACTAAAATTGTTAGAAGGTGCGCGGCAAGAAAAAATTCCTCTCTCGATTGGATTGCTGGGTAATGCTGCAGATATCTATCCTGAACTTGTAGCGCGCGGAATAAAACCTGATTTAGTCACTGATCAAACCAGTGCGCATGATCCGCTGAATGGTTATTTACCTCTCGGTTGGACATTAGAAGAGGCCGCGACATGTCGCAAAACAGATCCTGAAAAAATTATTCACGCTGCACTTGAATCAATGGCAATTCAAGTTGAGGCAATGCTTACTTTCCATGGGCAAGGCATCCCAACATTTGATTATGGCAATAATATTCGGCAGATGGCGAAAGATATGGGTGTTGCAAACGCATTTGCTTATCCAGGATTTGTACCCGCTTATATTCGTCCGTTATTTTGCCGTGGCGTGGGGCCATTTCGCTGGGTCGCATTGTCAGGCGATCCAAACGATATTTATAAAACAGATGCGAAAGTAAAAGAGTTACTCCCGCATGATAAACACTTGCATCATTGGCTTGATATGGCCAAATCTCGTATTCAATTTCAAGGTTTGCCTGCGCGAATTTGCTGGGTTGGGTTAGGTGACAGAGCACGATTAGGTTTGGCATTTAACGAAATGGTGGCCAAGGGTGAATTAACAGCACCAATCGTAATTGGCCGTGACCATTTGGACGCAGGGTCAGTTGCCAGTCCAAATCGAGAAACTGAGGGCATGCAAGACGGTTCAGATGCAGTAGCTGATTGGCCATTATTAAACGCCCTATTGAATTGCGCGAGCGGCGCAAGCTGGGTCAGCATTCATCATGGCGGCGGCGTGGGAATTGGCTATTCGCAGCATGCAGGCGTTGTCATTGTGGCAGATGGAACACCGGCTGCGGCTAAACGCTTAGAGAGAGTTTTAACCAATGATCCGGCCAGCGGTGTGATGCGGCATGCTGATGCAGGATATGAAATTGCTATTGAGTATGCGAGAAAGAATCATTTGAAATTACCTATGATATAATGGCCCGGCTTTTAAAAATAATAACAGTATGAACAACAAACCGAGGAGCCTCCAATGTCTCTTGTGCGAGCGTTTTCTATATTTAGTGCGAATGCAACAGGTGAAACTAATAATCATCAGCGTTCATTTAATGATTGGCATGATACCCTTTTGTTTGCTCTGCTGTGTGTGATTGGCGTAGCAGGTACTGCAGGGACATTTTATGGTTGGTATCGTATGTTTTGCTATCGTGAACCAACTGCTGCGCCATTTGTGACTTCAGTTAACAGAGCGGATATCGAACAGCCACAAGTAGAAGAGGATGAAAAAAAAGAACCTTTACTGCAGCGAACACTATCACCAACATACTAACCAATTTACCTCTGTACATGACAAAAATTTCAACCGTTCGCCCTGAGGAGCGCGAAGCGCGTCTCGAAGGGTATTTGAAAGTCACCATGGTTCGAGACGCCCACTTCGTGGGCTCCTCACCACGAACGGATTTACTTATTAGATTTTTTGTCGTGTACAGAGCCAATTTACTTAAAAAATATTTATTTCATCTTAATAGTGTGCGTTACAATACGGCGTCTATTAAAAAGGAATTTGTACAATGCCCTCTTCAAAAAAATTACTATTAAACCCCGGCAAACTGAAATTTTCTGATCTGGCATTTTTATTAAAAGAATCCACTATTCTTGAACTCGACAGTCAATGTCATACCCACATTCATGCAGCAGAAAAACAAGTCACTGACACTCTATCTAGTGGTAAAACTGTCTATGGCATCAACACTGGATTTGGCTTATTAGCAAATAAAAAAATTGATTCCCGCCAAATAGAAACTTTGCAGCGCAGTATTGTGCTATCACATGCCGCTGGCACAGGTGAATTATTTTCAGATCAGACAGTACGCTTAATTTTAGCGTTAAAAATTAATAGTCTTGCACGCGGATTTTCTGGTGTACGCATGAAAACCATTGAGGCATTGATAAAATTATTTAATCATCACGTTTATCCCTGCATTCCTTCACAAGGTTCCGTTGGTGCGTCTGGCGATCTAGCACCGCTTGCACATCTCAGTGCCGCACTGTTAGGCATTGGTGATGTTCATCATCAAGGAAAAAAAATATCTGCCACAGAAGGTTTAAAAATTTGCGGCTTAACGCCACTCACTTTAGCGCCAAAAGAAGGATTGGCATTAATCAATGGAACACAAGCATCTACAGCATTAGCACTGCAAGGTTTACTGGCGGCAGAAAATCATTTTCATGCTGCGCTCATTGCAGGTGCTTTATCAGTTGATGCCACACTCAGCAGCGTAAAACCTTTTGATGAACGTATCCAAATGGTGCGCGGACATGCGGCTCAAATTAGTGTTGCGAAAATGTTGCGTGATTTACTTCAAGGCAGTGAAATTCTTGTCTCACATAAAAATTGTGATAAAGTTCAAGACCCTTATTCACTACGCTGTCAACCACAAGTGATGGGCGCGTGTCTTTCGCATCTACAATTTGCACGCGAAACATTTATGATAGAAGCAAATGCAGTATCAGATAATCCATTAGTTTTTGCGACAGAAAATGAAATTATTTCCGGTGGGAATTTTCATGCTGAGCCAGTTGCCATGGCAGCAGACACTTTGGCTGTTAGTATTGCTGAAATTGGTGCTTTATCGGAAAGACGTGTTGCAATGTTAATGGATCCAAAATTTAGTGGATTGCCACCATTTTTGGTCGATAATGCGGGGGTAAATTCTGGTTTTATGATTGCACAAGTCACCGCTGCCGCATTAGCCAGTGAAAATAAATCACTCGCACATCCTGCAAGTGTAGATAGTTTGCCAACATCCGCGAATCAAGAAGATCATGTCAGCATGGCAACTTTCGCTGCGCGACGATTATTACCAATGGCAGAAAATACCGCGGGTATTATTGCTATTGAATTATTAGCTGCATGCCAAGGAATTGATTTTCGGCGACCGTTAAAAACATCTCCCGCACTCGAGAAAATTATTTCTGCAGTGCGAAAGCAAGTTGCATTTTATGCCACAGATCGTTTTTTTGCGCCTGATATCGCTGTTATTAAAACTTATATTCAATCTGGCAAATGCGGGTTGGATTATGCATTGAGTAGGAATAGTTAAACTTGTTAACAGAATCGACATTAGCCGAATTAGCACTGCAATGGTTTGATCAACATGGGAGAAAACATCTGCCATGGCAACATAACAAAACGCCTTATCGTATTTGGGTTTCAGAAATCATGCTGCAACAAACTCAAGTGAGCACCGTCATTGGATATTTTTCCCGTTTCATAGAAAATTTTCCGACCGTTCAATCACTTGCTACAGCCCCTGAAGATGCCGTGCTGCATCTTTGGACTGGTTTAGGTTATTACAGCCGCGCGCGTAATTTGCATCGAACTGCGAAAATCGTTGTGGAAAATTATCATGGGGAATTTCCGAGTGATTTAATCGAACTACAAAAATTACCCGGCATTGGTCGATCGACTGCGGGTGCAATTACTGCAATCGCGTTTCAACAACCCGCTGCGATTTTAGATGGTAATGTAAAACGTGTACTGACTCGTTTGTATGGCATTACCGAGTGGCCAGGCGAAAAAATCGTTTCTGATCAACTGTGGAGTATTGCCGAGAATCACACTCCAACAAAACGCGTTGCGGATTACACGCAAGCAATGATGGATTTGGGCGCAACCGTTTGTGTACGCGGAAAACCGCATTGTGAACAATGTCCGTTACAGCATGAGTGCACTGCTCACCGATTGGGGCTAGAAAAAAACATCCCTGCTTCCAAACCGAAAAAAAACATACCTGTACGACAAACCACTTTATTGATTTTACAAAATAATCAAACAGTTTTATTAGAAAAACGTCCAGCCACTGGAATTTGGGGTGGCCTCTGGAGCTTTCCACAACTCACCGACTCGCATAGCGAAGAAGATATTCGTCGCGAATGTCTCCTGCGTTTCAAACTGAAGATAAACGAAATGCAATTTGGCGATCGTTTTCGCCACACGTTTAGTCATTTTCATCTTGAAATTACCCCTGTTTTTATTCCTCTCAAAAAATCACCTGTAAAAATTATGGAGAGTGAGCAACAAATATGGTACAAATTACACCATTCACAGCGCATCGGATTGCCTGCACCTATAAAAAAACTATTGAGGAGCCTGTAATTAATGACGCGCCTTATTTTCTGCACCAAATTAGCAAAAGAAACAGAAGGGTTAGAGCGACCGCCCTATCCTGGCGAATTAGGCCAAAAAATCTATGCGCAGATTTCCAAAGAAGCATGGGCACTTTGGATCAAACATCAAACCATGTTAATTAATGAATATCGGCTCAGCATGATTGATCCGAAAGCACGACAATTTTTAACTCAAGAAATGGAGAAATTTCTTTTTGGATCAGGGAGTGATAAACCAGCTGGTTATGTTGCACCAGAAAAATAGTGGGGATATCACATGTTACGGTTTGATGATAACGATGAAGGTCTTATTGATATTTCAAGAGAACCTGATGATCTAGATTTAGAAGCCGGTCTTTCCACAAAAGGCGCGCCTGCATCCGAGGATTATACTGATGAAGAAGCACACTCAGATCAACCACCTGATGCACCGCAAAATATAGAATCAAAAGAATCGAAACCCAATCACATAGTTGCTGAATGTGTTGCTGTTGGAGTAGCCGCCACCGGATCTCTCTATTTCCCAGTATTAGCATTTGACTGCGGTAAAGATCCGCTCAATCCTTTTTTCGGTTTAGATAAAGATAATCTTGGACTTCCACTCACCGCTGCTGGTTCATCAGCATTAGTAAGCATATTATTTCAGGAAGAAAGTTTAATGTCTTGTTATAACCGTTTTCGCAAGTTCATAGATGAATATAAACGAGAAAATTCGGCAGAACAAAAAGCCGCTTTAAATAAAGCCATTTTTAAAAATGGCGCATTTGCTTCAGCAGGTTTTATTGCATCTACAGCTTTTATCAATGATGCTTACGATCGTTTGGAATCTATATTAGGTGATGGCGCTATACCTTTCGTCACTCTGTTAAGTCTTTTATTTTTTGCTGTGGGCACCCGATATATGTCACCATTTATTGATGATCTTAATTGGTGTTTCTCTATCATCAAAAATCCTGTCTTCAAGCAACGAGAAGAAGTCGCCTTTTTCCTTAATAAATTAACGCCATTATTGTATGACCTGCCCAAAAGCGATATTGAAAAAATGGTGGAATGTCGTGATGCTGTTCTTGAAGTTCGAGTGCAAGTGCTTGCTGAGATATTAAAATCTCATCATATTGACGTATCCAGCTTATCTCATTTTAGTAAAGAATCGTTTTTGAACGGAGCCTTTTTTTTATTGGGCTCGGCACGTTCCTTCATTATGTGGCCTGGCAGCAGGACTGGTGTGGAAAGATTCTTTCATTTAGAAAAAGATAGTCCCGGTTCGATTTTACCTGCTGCAATTGCATTTGCAGTCAACGTTGCAACACAAGGCAGTAATACGCGTGTTACTGCTAATAAAATACGTAACAGCACGATTCGCGATAATCTATCGCTTTACAATCTAGTACTCGGACTAGTGGCGCTGTTTTCCTCCAGCGCCGTGACGAAATTCGTCTTGAATACTGGCTTTGGCTCAATGACACCTTTTTACGCCTTACTTTCTTTTGCAAGCTCTATGGCCAACGCGGCATTCGCCTTATCCAAAAATAAAGCGCGTTTTTTCAAATCTAAGCCACAACATAAGCATGGTGCCAGCGAAGAACAATTAACCGCTGCGACGGATTGTTTAAAGAAAACGATAGAAGAAGTTAGCAAATTAGATGCTGCAACAAAACAAGAGGAAATCGACCAACTGCACGACAGTTGTAAAGCAGCCCAGATCCCACTGGAAGCAATCCATGTGCATAATATGGACACAATTAAAGTCGTGATTGATCGAACCGATAGCCCACGGCCCGGTTAAAATTTTTTTAACTTTAAAATCAATTTTTTGCTTGACTCAAGCGCGTGCAATCGATTTAATAACGCCTTTTCAACATCAGCAAGGCCAGATAGCTCAGTTGGTAGAGCAAAGGACTGAAAATCCTTGTGTCCCTGGTTCGATTCCAGGTCTGGCCACAATATTATTCAATAAGCTGGCTCTTTACTTCAGGGGGCGGCTTTAACTCATAACCTATATTTTTTTACTATCTATAAACTCAGAAAAACTACGCTGCACAAGAGTTCTTTTTCGAATGGAAGTAATTTTTGCTATCATTCTATTTGCAACTGCTATTTTAAAATTTTTAGGCAGCTCCACTTCTGGTAATGTTTTAAATAACCTCGTTTTCGTTTGGCTTAAGTAAAAAATATCTAGCAATGCTTTTTCAGGAGAGGCAATCTTTAATAATCCATCTACACCTTTTTCTTCATAACCAAAATAAAATGAGGGGTGTATATGATGTATTGAGACAGTTGCTATGGGAGTTTTATAAACTTTTGTTCTCCCTACTGAAACAGCATAAATAATATTTGGTATCTGCGAAATCATATTATGAAAATACAATGCGGTTTGTAAGGATACGTATGAAGGAAAAGGCGATGTCAAAAAACCGGGTAATGCTAATGCGTCAGTGTCAGGAAATGCCCAGACACCGTGTTTAATATGAATAAGCTGGTTTGTTTTGGAAATTCTAGATAACAATTTATTTGCATGATTAACACTAATATCAAGATAAGCAGCAGCATCATTAGTTTGAATGACGGGTAAATTTAATTGTTTTAATCTTGTATAGACGTCAATTAACTTCATGCTGATAGTCACCTATCGACGTTATAACAGTTTTAACAATAACATCCCACACTGATACATCATCGTATTCTTTTTGTTGGTCTTCTGGTAAATAAGCTATGACTTGTCCTTTAAAATCTTCAAAAGCTACCCCCGCTGCTTTAGATTTTGCATCTTCCAAGATAGCAGTTGTGCTTTCATCTAATTCAAAATGGTTACCTGAACCAATAAGAAGATATAAATCAAAAATATCTCTAGATTGGGTTTCGCTTCTTAAAGCTAATGCACGAACTTTTTGTCGAAACATACTCTGGATCGAATAATGATTCGTCATAAATGGCGTGAGTGAATATTGTCTTATTATTTGTGAATCAATAGGCTCATAAATTGAGCCGTCTTCAAATTCACGCCGCGAAAATTCAACTTTGGTATGTAGAGGTAATGTAGTGTGTTTTGATTTTAATTCAATTTTCCACCTCTGGGTTGTGGGTGTTTGTTTTGGAGTGTTGATGCTTAATATTTCCATACTTTGAGCCTGCAAGATATTATTAAATGGCACGGAACTCAGAAGCTTATTAACATTTTTAAATAATGTGTCTTTATTAATAATTTGAATGTCGATATCCATATCTTCAGAATATCTTATACTTTTAAAGTAAAAACGCATGTTGCATCCACCTTTTAAAGCATATAGCTTTTTATCAACTTTTCGACCTAGTTGACTCAGGAAAAGTAGATGGAATAGCTCTACGCTTTGCCTAGGGTTATATTGTTTCATATTATTAACCTCCTTTTTTATAATACCAGATATCGACATATATGTCGATACCTGGTATTACAATTGATTCCCCTTATCACCAAAAAGATTCTTTTTGAATCAGCCTCGAAAATGTCTTGTTGACCACATATTGATCTAAATGCTAAAATCAGCTCTAAAATAATAATAAAAAACAATAAGACTGGGCTTTAACCCTCGAAAAAGAACAAGATTTGGTCGTTTTTTCACTTTATTTCAATCATTTAAGCTTTTCTTAAGCAACCTATAAGGATGCCTTAAGCCTTATAGCTTAGAATTAACACATATAAAAAGATAAAGTTACACCAAATTATTACTTAGAGCTCAAAACGAGAGCAAAATTATGACTACTACACACGTATCAAACACAACAAGTGCAACTAGCGCATCGGGTCTTGGTTCAGTTACCGGTTTCGGCGCAGCACTCGGCTATGCTAAAGATCTCTACCACGCTATACGTGGCAGACATACCGATGAAGGTCACAGTATCGGTTATTTACTTGGCTTAACGCTAGGAAATGCTGCACTGGGAACTTTAGATTTACTCAAATCCATTGTCCCTGCGTTCAGCATGGTAATGCCTATCAGTGGCATAGGCCTTGCGTTAATGGATCTCAAGGTTAGAGTAAAATCACTTATAATTGCGCGAAGAAACATCAGAAGAATCACCAGACAAGCAATTGAATGCGATGTAAACGACAAAGAAGTAATGCAGGACCTGCGCGATAGAGCCCACAAAGAACAGATCTCAGTTTTGTACGGCTTGGGTTATGTATTTGCTAGCATCGTTACCACATTGGGACTAATTGTTCCGCCTTTGATGATAGTAGGTGCCGCAATAACTGGCGCAATAGCGGCAATAGAACATAAAGAAACCGTAGCTCGCATTGCTAAAAAAATTATCAAGGCTGTTCCAATGTTAGTTATAGGCACCGTAGCACTGGCTGCAGGACTTGTAATGGGCGCTGCATGGTTAGCTAAAAAAATTGTAGCCACTGCATTAGTAGGTACGGTAGCAGTGGGTGCATTAGTAGCTAGAACTCTGGCAACTGCGGTAGTAAGCTCAGTAAAAACAGGTGCTCGCGTAGCTAAAGCTGCAACAAATGCAGCAATAGCAGGTGCAAAAAGTATTTTCAGCACAGTGAAAAACTTCTTATTCGGCAAAAAACCTGTCGTCAAAGAAGCAGTGCAACCCGCTATTCTGGCTACACGCATGACCAATGGCGCTGCAATGATGAGAGAATTAACAAGACCCAGTGTGGAACCAAGAACAAGGGTCTATATAGCTTCTTCTCGCACACCGAATGCGTCAGTTACACCTGGCACACGGGCTTCAGCTCCGATTTACTTGAACACACGTGCATCACAAAATAGAAACAGCATGTATGCTCAACAAAACCAAGCTCCTGTTGCAAAAGATGTTGCTAACCCAACACGCAGAAGCAGGATGTCTGCCCGCACTGCAGGTTAATCAAATTGGGGGCATTTAGCCCCCTTTCTTTTTCTTTAAATTTCATCAGCTTCATACTCGCTTCGGCTCACCATTTGTTGTTAAGATAAGCGTCAGGATTTTTTATATGTGTAAAAAGGATGAAACACATGCGCAAAGCTCATTTGTTAATAGGAATTATTTCCTGCTTATTATTCCCAGAAATTGTGTTTGCGAAAGGGGGAGCAGGAGCGCATGCCGTCGCAAAACTACCCGCAACTAACAACACGGAAGTTGCACAAGAAGCACCCTCCAACATAGCAGTCACACCAATAACACCGACTAACACAACCCCCTCAACTGACGATTATCCTGATTCCAATGGCGACATAAAATGGTCTGCCTACCTAGATGGTTCTTACAACTATTTACAAAGACAGAATCAATTTGTCAGTGGGGTCAATGATCGAGAGTTCGACCTAGCTCCAAATGGCGCCACACTACAACAAGCTGCTGGAACTATTTCAGTTCAACCTGCGGAAGGTCTAGGTGGATTATTAAATATTTTAGGCGGTGTCGATGCAAATACCACAGCGCCTTATGGACTGCGACCCCAGACTGAATTTAACAACCAGACATTGGCATTCGATTTTCCTCAAGCTTTTTTACAATACGCGAGTGGAAACTTTACTTTCATTGGCGGTCGATTCTTAACATTAGCCGGTATTGAAGAAATTAATCCTACACTTGATGATGATTTCTCACGTTCAATTCTCTTTCAAGCCGGGCCTTTAACCCACCTAGGGATTCGCGGCACTTATGATGTTGAGAACAGATTAAAATTTATCGCTGGCATAAATGATGGCTGGGACAATATTCGCGATTTTTCCCGTCGTAAAACAGTAGAGCTTGGTTTTGCTGACATAGTAAATCCACGCTTCTCTTTTTCAGCCCAAGGTTATAATGGCCAAGAACGCGCAACAAAAGATACCGATGTCGGCCCGATTGGAACACGAACATTAATTGACTTAATCGCCGCCTATAAAACCACCGAACAGCTGACCTTATCAGCAAATTATGATTACGCATGGCAAACCACCGCCGCATTACCGGGTGGAGTGATTGGTAGAGCAAGATGGACTGGCATTGCCGGATATCTCAATTACAAATTCAATGATAAATGGAATGGCACACTGCGTGGCGAAGTCTTTGATGACCGCGATGGTTATATCACAGGCGTCAGACAACATTGGCGTGAATTAACACTGAGCGCCGTTTTCTTGCCATTGAAAGCGCTTGAACTACGCGCGGAAACACGGCATGATTTTTCGAATACAAATTCCTTCGTAAATAAAAATGGCATAACGCTAGGCAGCAATCAACAATCTTACGCACTCGAAGGTATTTATAAGTTTGGATAATCACAGAGGATGGTTCATGAAAAAAACGCTGATATCGGTAATCTCTACATTCATTTTAAGTGTTTCTGCAGCTCATGCAGATGAAAATGCGATCTGTAAAAACCCATTGATTCGGATTGCTGGTCAACGAGAAGTTGTCTATAACTACAAAACGGATCATTGCAACAGGGTTGACGTACCAGACACCCCCGCTATGGCATTTAAAGATGCGCATGGAAAAGTTCATTTGTTTAATGGTATTACGGGCAGCTTTGCAAGTGTTGGGTCGTCGTTAAATGATGTACATCGCGATTGCGATCAATCGTTAAGCACGGATGATCAACCTGAAAATAAAGCAACACCCGCCTCTTTTGATAATTGGAAATGGTTCCGCAGCCCTTGGACCAACGATGGTAAAACTGTTTATGGTTTAATTCACAATGAATTTCACGGCTGGGAAAAACCAGATCAATACTGTCCGTCTGGAAAAGAAAATCCCTGCTTATATCCAAACGTGACGGCGTCAATCTCCACCGACGGTGGAAAAACCTTTAGAGCCTTAAAAGACTCGAAAGGACAAGTCGTTTTAGCGCTTGTCACGCCCTATGCCTATAACAAAGATGCTAATAAACAAGCCGGCATTAGAGCTCCGACAAACATTATTTCAAAACAAGAAAACGGCAAGACCTATTACTTTTTGTTAGCTAGCAACCGTGGCGCAAAAGGTATCGCTCAAAAAGGTGGCACTTGTTTATACCGCAGTGATGATGTGACTGATCCGAGTCATTGGCGTGCTTGGGATGGCAAAGGCTTTAATGTTGTCGTCAACGCAACCGTTTATCGTCAAAAAGATTTAGATCCAACGCAGCACATTTGCAAACCTGTTTTCGGTCAACCACCTAGCTCTTGGACTTATAATACTGTGTTGAAAGAATATGTGGCTATTGTAGGCACAAAAGATAGTGGTGATCAGAGCTTTGCCTATGTAACCAGCAAAGGCAAAGACATGACTCATTGGTCAAAACCAAAAACATTAATGCAAACTACTTTTGCGCAATTTCATGCATCACGCAAAGGTTCTGGCGTGTCAGGACAAACTTATCCTAGCTTGTTAGACCCGACGAGCCCAGGGATGAATTTTGAATATTCCGGAGCTCACCCCTATCTCTATTTCACGCGCTTTAATCCGAAAGTAAAACATGGTGATTGGCATAATCGGGATTTGATCCGCGTGCCGCTTGAAGTTTCTTGTGGTAACTAACGTCTGGCTAAGGCCCTCCCCTTTTAAAAAGGGGGAAGTCTTAGCTTATAGCCGCCGTACTCTCCGTTCGTGGTGAGGAGCCCACGAAGTGGGCGTCTCGAACCACTGGACAATTTTGGTTAATCGGTAATTTTTTTCCTACAAGGAGAGAGCCCATGGCACAGCGCCACCGTTTCGATAAAAACACTCGGAACTCAAGCAGCTCTGACACTGATACCGACCAAGAACAATCGTCAAATGACTCAAGACATGGGTCACGCGGCCACAATAGTAATCGCGAGAAAAGTAGACATCATGAAAGCAAAAGTCACGATAGGTCACACGACAGCCACAAAAGTCGAGACAGAGATCGAGATCATACGCCTAGCAACCGAAACAGAGACCAGACACATACTAATACGGACAGAGATCATAGACCTGATGAAAGAAAAAGAGAACTTTCACCTGTCGCACCTTCATCAGCTTCAACGTCTGCCAATGCTTCAACCACGCATACGGCTGCACCAGCGACTGTTAATGTCGTAAATAATGCCCCAGCAGTAAATGCACAGCCTGCCAATGCTCTTATAACGACGACACCCTTACCCAGCCATCAATCTCAACCCGCATTAACAGCAAGGATGGAAGAAATAACAATTTCTCCAGCAATACCGGTGACACACTTGTCACCTCCTGCAACAGGAACAACACGCACCTATTACAGTCGCAATACTTTTTTTACTCCGGTACAAACCACTGTCACCAAACAATTGGAAGAAAAAATCATTGACCATCGATCTCGTGCAAGAACTTACATCGAAACGCATGAGACCGCCTCTTCCAAACATGA
>Ga0207089_1075_pt1 | contig 20397 bp, 15 predicted proteins | sample Alteio_BWMinHeat_49_FD_153571 | JGI IMG/M metagenome (GOLD analysis project Ga0207089, IMG submission 153571) | Enriched cells from forest soil in Barre Woods Harvard Forest LTER site, Petersham, Massachusetts, United States -... | ecosystem: Environmental > Terrestrial > Soil > Temperate forest >...
GGTTAAGCGAGCATGAAATGAAAGGTCAATTGCTGATCCAAGAACGCCTGCTTAACCTCTCAAAAATGGATTTAGATCAAGTTTATACCGCCCTTCAGACTACCTCTCAGGGATTAACCACAGAAGAAGCGACAACCCGATTAGAACACTATGGCAAAAACCAAATGGCGCGGGAAAAGCCGGTTTCCTGGTATAGGCTATTATTCAGTAATTTTAAGAATCCTTTCATTGTTGTACTGTTAATATTAGGTGTTGTCTTTTATCTTACGGCGGACATCCGGGGCACTGTGGTTGTTTCCATCATGGTCATTCTCAGCGTCATCATGCGCTTTACGCAAGAATATCGCTCCAATCGTGCTGCAGAAGCGTTACGTGAAATGGTGCGGACCAATGCCACCGTCAAAAGAACGCATTCCGAAGAAAATAGTGAAGGCGAAATCATCACCCTTACTGAGAAATGTGAGATCCCTTTTGAAGAGTTGGTTCCCGGCGATATCATATATTTTAGTGCCGGCGATATGATCCCCGCCGATGTACGCTTGATCCGATCTAAAGATCTGTTCTTAAGTCAATCGGCGCTCACGGGTGAATCGATGCCGGTAGAAAAATATGACACCTTAGGCAATGTCGTCGAAAAATCAAGTCAAACCAGCGATCCGACCAGTCGTAACCCGATGGATCGCAATAATTTATGTTTTATGGGCACCAGTATTGTCAGTGGCACTGGCGAAGCCATTGTCATTGCGACAGGAAATCAAACCTATTTTGGGACATTAGCTAAACATATTATTGGTCACCGAAGTTTGACCAGTTTTGATAAGGGCGTGAATAGCGTTACGTGGTTATTGATTCGATTTATTGTCGTGATGGTACCCATTATTTTTGTGATGAATGGTTGGTTAAAAGGGGATTGGCAACAAGCGTTCTTATTTGCCATAGCGGTCGCTGTCGGTTTAACGCCAGAAATGTTACCGATGATTGTGACCGCTAACCTGGCCAAAGGTGCCATTGCTATGTCTAAACATAAAGTTATCGTTAAACGTCTTAACGCTATTCAAAATTTAGGCGCAATGAATATATTATGTACTGACAAAACAGGTACGTTAACGCAAAATAAAATTATTTTGGAAAAATATTTAGATATCCACGGCAATGAAAATGACGAGGTATTAGAGTACGGTTTTCTAAATAGTTTTTATCAATCCGGGTTAAAAAATATGCTCGATAAAGCCATCCTTGAGCATGGTCATACCGAACCCCCACTTAAACATTTTCAAAATCTTAAAAAAGTGGATGAAATTCCGTTTGATTTTGTTCGGCGCAGAATGTCGGTCGTGGTATTGACAGAAGAAAATCAACATCTGTTAATTTGCAAAGGTGCCATAGAAGAGTTACTGAAATCTTGTTCTCATGTTCAATCTAACGATGAGATTATCTCTCTTGATGAGACATTACGTGAAACCACATTGAATTTATCCTATGAGCTTAATGCCGATGGTTTCCGAGTCATTGCCGTTGCTTATAAAAAACTTCCGGTTTCAGAAACTGCCTATACCATTGCGGATGAAACTAATTTAGTCTTGGTCGGCTTGATGGCATTTTTAGATCCTCCCAAAGAAACAGCCATTGAAGCCATTAAAGATCTCAGTAAAAATGGCGTAACGGTTAAGATCTTGACCGGCGATAACGATATCATCACCAAACGCATTTGCAAAGAAGTCAACTTGCCTTCGGATCAAGTGTTGCTTGGTGAAGTGCTGGAACAGATGTCAGATGAGCAATTGTCCACCGTTGTGGACGAAATCACGATTTTTGCTAAATTAACCCCACTACAAAAATCTCGGATCATCAAAATATTGCAAAAAAATGATCATACCGTGGGTTTCTTAGGTGATGGTATTAATGATGCTGCTGCCTTACGCGATGCGGACGTTGGCATTTCCGTGGATTCCGCAACCGATATCGCACGTGAATCAGCAGATATTATTTTGTTAGAGAATAGCTTGCTGGTATTAGATAAAGGCGTACTCAAAGGGCGTGAAGTTTACGGAAATATTATCAAATATATCAAAATGACAGCGAGTTCCAACTTCGGGAATGTGTTTAGTGTGTTCATTGCCAGTGCCTTTTTGCCATTTTTACCCATGTTACCTTTGCAGATTTTAATTCAAAATTTATGTTATGATTTTTCGCAACTGGCACTCCCTTGGGACAAAATGGATCGGGATTTCTTAAAACTGCCACGCAAATGGGAACCCACGGGGATTGCGCGCTTTATGATCTTTATTGGCCCGATCAGTTCCATTTTCGATATCACGACATTTTTATTATTGTGGTATGTTTATAGTGCCAATTCCCCTGCTCAACAACATTTTTTTCAAACCGGATGGTTTGTCGAAGGTTTATTATCTCAAACGTTAGTGGTGCATATGATCCGTACCCAAAAGATCCCTTTTATTCAAAGTACCGCGGCCATGCCTTTAATTCTCATGACGATTGTCATCATGGCCATTGGGATTTATTTGCCCTACTCAATTCTCGCACCTTCCCTGCAATTGATACATTTACCACTAAGTTACATGTTTTGGTTGTTCCTTACTTTACTTTCCTATTGCGTTCTGGTGCAATTCATTAAAATGTGGTACATCAAAAAATTTCATAGCTGGTTATAAAACACAATGGCTGATCTTATCGAGATTTTTCCGCACGGTGTCAAATCAGGATATGTGACACTGATCCAGGCACTCAAAACGGTCTTAAAAAAGATCGGATGGCTTACTATTTTAGATAACAAATCCAAACACAGTCCTCGCTACCACTATTTGCGTTCATTATTGGCAATCCATCAACTCGATGACATGATTCAATTAGATGTTCCCTGGTGGACCTATTCGGCAATTAGCTTCATCGAGCAATTTATCCAAACTTTACCTCCCACCGTCACCGTATTTGAATATGGCAGTGGCGCTAGCACGTTGTGGTTAGCAAAACGATTAGGACAGGTTATTTCGGTTGAGCACGATAGCACTTGGTATCAACAATTGAAATCGAAAATCACGGATCCTAATATTGAATTATTACTTAAACAGCCCAGCAAAGCTAATGGCACGTCTATTTATCGTTCGGTTAAAATGCCACATTACAATTTTGCAGAATATGTTGATGCCATTAAAGCTTATCCTACGCAATTTGACATCATTATTATTGATGGACGTTGCCGTAACGATTGTTTACGCGTGGCACTCCCTTATCTTAAACCGGAGGGGATTATTATTTTTGATAATTCAAATCGTCAACGCTATCAAAGCGCTTTAAAACAATCGAAATTATGCATTAAAAGATTTAAAGGACGCGTGCCTGGCTCACCCCTTCCCAGTGAAACAGCTATTTTGTCGCATCAAGAATTATAATTAATGAAAGATTAATCTACTGCCGGTCGAGTCCCTTTCGCTAAAAACGGCGGGCGAGCAAACCAAACTAAAATGAGCAAACTAAAAAAAATAAATCCCGATACCCAAAAGACATCATTGGTTGCTAACATATAGGCTTGTCTTACCACAACATTCGTGATTTGCGCAAAACTAGAATTTATGGACAATCCCAACGCTTGCAATTGCTTGAGCGCGTGTCCCATTTGTAGGTTATAGGAAGTCAGTGATTCCACGAGTTTGCTTTGATGAATACTTTCGCGATGCGTCCAGAGGGTAACACTGATAGAGGTCCCAAAACTACCGGCTAAAATCCGAGTAAAATTCGATAATCCCGCAGCGCTGGCAATACGGTTGTTTGGCAATCCAGACAATAACATGGTAATCAAGGGAATAAAAAAGCACGGCGCACCCACGCCTTGGACAAAACGGATCAATGCCACTTGACCAAAAGTAATATCGGTATTAAACATCGAAAGCCAAAATGAACAACCACCAAAAAATAAAAATCCGATACTCACAATGATGCGTAAATCCACACAACTCATGACGCGGCCAATTAACGGCGAGAGAATTATTGGCAAAATCCCAAGCGGCGCCGTCGCCAGCCCAGCCCAAGTGGCCGTGTAATTCATTTGGGTTTGCAACCATAAGGGTAAAACTACCACACTGCCAAAAAAAGTCATATAGCCTAAGCTGATTGCCACCGTTCCGATGGTAAAATTACGGCTCTTAAATAACGTGAGATCAACAATGGGATGAGCTTCAGTTAATTCCCAGACAATAAAAAAACTTAAACTGATGGTAGAAATAATAGTTAATATCCAAATCACATTGGAGTTAAACCAATCGAGATCTTTGCCTTGATCCAATAATATTTGTAAACACCCCACGCCAATGGCTAACAGAATTAAGCCAATATAATCAATCGGCAACTTTTCCCTTTCGGTTTCTCTATCACGTAATATTGCCCAAGTAAAATACACTGAAAATAACCCGACAGGTAAATTGATATAAAATATCCATGGCCAGCTATACGTATCGGTAATATAGCCGCCAAGAATAGGGCCAATGACTGGCGCCGCCACCGCCACCATGGCCCACAATCCCGTTGCTAGCCCTTGTTTTTCCGGAGGAAAATGGGCTAACAGTAAACTTTGCGATAAAGGGATCATCGGCCCTGCCACCGCGCCTTGAATGACGCGAAAAACCACTAACATCGGCAAGCTGGTGGATAAACCACATAAGATAGAAGCGAGGGTAAACAACAAAGTAGAGAAACAAAATAATCGCACCTCACCAAATCTTCTTGCTAACCAGCCAGTGATGGGTAACACAATGGCCATGCTGACGGTAAAAGAAGTAATAACCCACGTTCCTTGATCGGCACTCACGGCCATATTCCCGGCAATGGTGGGGATAGCCACATTGGCAATTGAGGTATCGAGGACATTCATGAAGATCCCTAAAGATACTGCGACTGTCATGAGCACGAGCGCAGGACCTTCAACGGGTTTCAAGGTCTCACTTTTCATGGTTGCAAAGTAGGCGCTGGTAGGTTAGCTGAGTTGGCGTGTAAAATGTCATCAATCATTTTATCCGCCGCATTTAAATCATTGCTGTAATCTTGGGTTTCATAAATAATTTTACTGGAGGGCATCTTCGCCAAAATTGGCCCACTTCTGTCGTGGGTATTGACCGTGACGGTCGTTGATAATCCAATGCGTAAGGGATATTTCTTTAATTCATCCACATCAATACTGATCCGCACTGGCAACCGTTGAATGATTTTGATCCAATTTCCAGTCGCATTCTGGGGGGGGAGTAGATCAAAGGCACTTCCCGTACCGGGATTTAATCCAACCACTTTGCCATGATATTTTATCGAATAAGCATCAGCAACGATTGTCACGGGTTGATTAATTCGAATATTCTGCAATTGCGATTCTTTAAAATTGGCATTCACCCAAATTTGCTCTAAGGGAATAATGATCATTAAGATCGTATCGGGGGAGACTTGCTGACCGACTTGGACATTACGCTTAGCGATATAGCCACTTTCTGGCGCATAAATAATGGTACGGCGCAATTTTAAATAGGTATTGCGAAAATCGACAATCGCTTGATTCACCTGTGGATGATGATATAAATCGGTATTTCCTGCCAAAGAAATCGCCGCATCTAATTGTTGTTTGGCTAATTTTAAGGCATCGATCGCACTCTCTTGAGCTATTTTTGCATGCCGTAATTCTTCTTCCGATATGGTCTTTTTCACCACCAAACCTTGGCGCCGAGCTAAATCTTCATTGGCTTTTTCTAAGTCATCTTGATGGACAGCAACGTTAGCTTGCGCTTGGGCTACGTTATGGTAAAACTGATTGACTTGTCTTATCACCAACGCTAATTGCGCTTTGGCATTTTTTAAGGCGATATCCGCATCGGTTTGATTCAGGAAAATAAGCTCATCGCCTTTTTTCACTAAATTGGTTTCATCGGCTAAAATGGCACGCACTTGTCCTGAGATTTGTGGCATCACTTGCACCGCATTGCCAGCAACATAGGCATCATCGGTACTTTCGTAAAACTGACCGATGATAAGCCAATATAGCAACCAAACGATCCCAACGAGAATAAACAACGCAGCCAATCGGATTAACAGCCGTTTGCGTTGGCGATTCGCTTTCGGAGAAGTTGGCGGTGGCGATGTTTTCGCATCCTGCGCTACTGTCAAAACACGCTCCTGTGTTTATTCAGTGGTGATGGTCACACTGGTGATCTGCACATGGTTGCCCACGATGTTGCATTTTCTCAAACTTCTTGAGCAAACGCTCTCGTTTAAGTTTAGATAAATAATCGATCATCAGTACGCCATTTAAGTGATCTATTTCATGTTGCAGACATACGGAGAGCATACCTGAAACATTCAGCACCTGGCTTGCCCCCATCAAATCTTGATATTGAACCTGGATCTGTTTGTGGCGCATGATATTCACATAGGTACCAGGAAAAGATAAACAATCTTCTTCGGAAGCGATCTGTCCCTCAGCATGGATAATTTCAGGATTGACGACGCACAATGGCGTGTTTTGTTCCTCTGAGATATCGATCACCGCTAGCTTGAGATCAAGGCCCACTTGATTGGCAGCTAAGCCCCATCCCTTGACGGCATACAACAGTTTAAACAAGTGCTCCACCGTGGTGGCAAGCGACTGATCAAAAGCCTGCACTTTGGCAGGACAATGACGCAAAAAAGGGTGTGGGTACGGTAAAATTTTTAGCATGGTTTATCGACTCAATGAAATAAGTTCGGAGATTATATAGGCAATGCAAGCAAAGATAAATCGAATACAGCCTAATAACTAAATGCGCTATTGTTTGACAATCGAATGGCTTTTTAATAAGATGGCGGGCCTTTTTCTCGCGGAGAACAGCCATGGCTCGCAGTAACGCCAAATCTTTTTCCTTCGTTTCTTTGTTCGGCCATCCCATCCGTACCATGCAAAACGTGACTGCGAAAGCGCAGGCCAAGTTATTGCAGCGCTATCCCATTTTCGGAGAAATCTATGACTCATATCGTCCGTATTTTGGCCGTGACGGCCAAAAATTATATCGCTCTTTGGCGGTGGCAGGGATTTTCTTTGGCAATTTCCTCTTAGCCTTTACCCTCACCCTCATCAACACCTCCTTTTCTGCGCTGGTCGGCGTGCTGAGTCAAGATCAACCCACTTATACGGCATTTTTTGGCGAAGTTGGCTATTTTATTGGCGTCATTCTTTTACATTCCACCATTGCCTCCGTGGACGAATGGTTAACCAATTGGCTCGGGGAATCGCTGTCCTATAAATTAACCAAGAAAACCATCAAGCGCTGGACCATGACCCAAGCATATTTTGGGACAAAGCTCATGACCGATGAAGTATGCGCCGATATACGCGCGCAAGTTGTGCAAGAAATAATACAAGCACAAGCTATCAATTTTGAACCCGAGATCGATCGCGCGCAATTTATCAAAACGATTGTGGATAAAACCACCGGGTTTTCGCGTCAAGATTTACTCTCTTTGATTACCGCTGCTACCCTAACCGCCCAGGAGAATAAGAAAGCGATCTCTACTGCCTCCTTTAACAAGGCTTTAGAGGACATAATTGCGTTTAGCCTCTATAAAAAAGCGCCGCCAGATCCTGCCAAACTTATCAGCAGTGATCTTCGTTTATCCACTTTTAATATTGTTAATCTGTGCAATCAATTTCTCATGTCTGCCAGTAGTTTTGTGGTGGGAGTCTTTGGGCTTTATGCTTTTTCTGGTCCGCTCGTTTTACCGCTATTTGGCATCACAGTTACCATTCCTGCTTATATGCCCATTTTCATGGGATTGTACGCGCTGGGTTATCAATATATCACCAATACCGTTGGCAGATCGCTCAAAAAGAAGCAAAATGATTTAAAAGATGCAGAAGCGGTATTTAATAAAAAACTTGCCAACATTAATGTTTTTTGGGAACCTATCGCTTTAAAAAAGGGAGCCTCGTTCGAATACCAATCCTTAGTAGATACTTTAAAGAAAAACCGGACAATTTATTTATCTATAGCTAAAACGCTTTCCGCTTTGGCATTTTTTCAGAATATTCATCGCAATCTTGCTCAATTGCTTGGGTTAGTATTAGCAGCACCAAAAATTATCGCCAAAGAAATGGACATTTCGCATGTGTTTCGCCTAAGTAGCTATGTCAGCGATGTGATTTTTCTCGTCACCTGGAAAAATGACAACCTTGAGAAAATTGAAGAAACTCGCGTTTGTCATGAGCGTAAAAAATCTTTTGATGAAATAGAAGACGGCTGGCAAAAACTGCAAGACAATATCGGCGTATCGTTAAAAATTACCCATGAAGACAAAGAGGCGATTGATATTAATATCGCTGTCGATAAACCCGATGGCGAGCACCTTATTCCCAGTTTCAAGGCCCATATTCGCAAAGCAACGTCTGGTCGCCCCAGCCGCACCCTGCTAGAAGGGCCTTCGGGCAGTGGTAAATCTACTATTATCCGTGCACTCTCTGGAATTGCGCCCCACACCAGCGGTGCAATCTCCGGATTGCCGGCAAAAAATAAAGTGGTTTTTGTCCCGTCACAGCCGTATTTTCCAGAAGGAAAAACTCTGCTCGAGGCCATATTGTATCCGCAAGAAAATATCCCAGAATTGTTAGCTAAAAATGATCCGGACACGTTAAAGAAAGTTGAAAGAATCAAAGCGATGATGATCGAATTGAATCTTGGCGATAAAATTTGTGAACTGAATAATGTTAAAGATTGGCAAACCCAAGGTTTAAGCGATGGTCAACGCCAACGCTTGATGATCATTGCGGGTGTGATGGCCGATCCGGAATATCTGATCATGGACGAAGCCACATCGCGCGTGGATCATCTGGAAGAAACCCAAACCAAAGACAAAATAGAAGAATTATTAAAAAGAGAAGCGGCGCTGGCGACCATCTTGTTTACCGATCATAATCCGAGCGGCACGTTTGCCACCGAAAAACCTATCAGGCTGACTGCTAAGGCTTAACTATTTCTTGCGCGACAGGCTTATTCTCATCATGCCACTTCACTTGCGGAGTGGCATCTCCTACAAAATGTAATTCAAATTGTTGGTAAGAGCGCGAGAAGCTATAATTTTTTTCTAGCTTAGCTGTGTAGCTTTGCTCTGCAATCTCAAGTTGGATTTCTTGATCAGTTTTTAAAGTAAATGTCGCCGCAATTAAAGTTAATGGTAAATTTTGCGATTGTGCCGGAAGCATCAGGCAAGGAACGGGTGTCGCTAACGGTTCTTTATTTGCCGCTTTTACCGGCAACGCTTCCTTGCTTAACAATTGAATGCCAATAAAAATAGAACCATCTTCTTCATGCCGATACCAACGGATGGCGCCAATTGCCCACAGATTGCCTTTCTCTGGGGTTTGTGTTTCTAAGGCAATGATCTCGCCACATTTTAATTGGGGGGGGACTTCCTTGATCCATTTTAAACAATATCCGCCTTCACTCTCATCGACCAGTTCACAAGTATATTGGCGATAACGTTGCGTTTCAATTTCAAGTTGTGGCATTGGTGTTGGTAATAAATCGATATTGATAGTTTCTGATATTTCCTGCTTTTCAGAGGCTGATGTTTCTGTTGGTGTAACATGATTTTTGCTGGCAAACCAACAACACGCAGCAACGCCTAATGTGACATTAACATATCCGTGCGCTTTTTTACGTTGCTGTACGATTCTGTCAAAATCGTTCCATGATAGCAATAAAGATTCCACATAATGATAAGGTAATGACAATTCGGTATTTAAAAACTGATCTGATTTTACATTTCTTTCGGTTGATTTAATTTCTGTTAATAAATCCTGCAGGTGTTTTTCAACTTTATCAAGAGTAATATAATAATATTCTTGCGGGCATTCTTGATTTGTCGAAGTATGTTTCGGCGGTGCGTCACTTAGCAAATCCACGATATAAGGTGACATGCCTTTTTTTTCTTTTTTGCTTAATCTCACCAGTGGCGCCCAGGATTCCATTGCATGCATTAAATGGACAATTTCATCGTGACGTAATTGATAAGGATCAGCAATCACAAATAATAAACAATATTTATAAATATCTTGCAACGTATTTAAACCACAATTCCAATCGATGGTTTTTAATAACGAATTATCAGCAATATTTTTCTTTTCCGCCAACAAATATAATGAATGTAGGCTGCGCCACAAATGTACGGGGGGTTGACGATGGTGTTCATACACTTGCGTTAACATTTTAAGGCAATTGAGCATGGCATTTTGAACTGAAGAAAGTAATAATTTTTTATTAATAAATACCGATTTGAGTGAATCTTCAATAATGTATCTATAGCCTTTCATCATTTCATGCCGTAGGCTTAATACTAAATCAACAATGGCGACTTGTTGTTCAGATAAAATCTCCTGTGAAGCATAGAGCTTTTGCAGCGCCTGACATATATAACTTACGGTAGGACGCAATACCGATAATATCTTGAAGCGTTGTTTTGCGTTAATCGGTGCTTGATTAAGCTCCATAAGCAGATGATACAGTGCTTTAGCACTGCTTGCTGAATCCGAAAGTTTAAGTTGACTTCGCCATTTCTCAATATCGTGCAAGGAAGTCACCGAAATATTTTCCATCTTAAGCTCCAAGTAAAGGATCAGGTAACGCACCGCTGCTGAAGAGGGATTCCCCAGGTATACCTGATTTTGTTCGACGCTTTCACCAAAAACTTAAGACAGGATTGTATAAAGGGTCAGGTAACCTTGTCCCTTCGCTGTTATAATTTATAGACCGAAAGATTGGGCAAGAATAACCATTGAATCATCACCATGACAACCAACAAAAATAGCACCGACATTAACCCACCAGCCTTAATAAAATCCGTAATTTTATATTCTCCTGGCAAACTGATTAAAGCATTGGCTTGATGTGTGGGCAGAACAAACGAATTAGAGGTAGCCACCGCTACCATGAGGGCAAAAGCGCGGGGATCGGCACCAATAGCATGAGCTAAATGCACTGCGAGTGGTACCAAGACGATGGTTGCGCCCACATTGGATAAAACCAGGCTACACATCGATGCCATCACGCCTAAAATAAATAACAAAGACCAGTCGCTATAACCCGCGAACAGCTTTAACATATTCATGCCTATCCAATTCGAGGTGCCACTGGTTTGCACGGCAATGCCTAAAGGAATTAATCCCGCCAATAAAAATACGGTTTTCCAGCTCACTGATTCGTAAGCATCATCGATAGTGATAACGCCAGAAAATATCATGCACACTGCACCAACCAATAAGCCGATAGCCACCGATAAATTTCCAAGCATAATTAAACCAATGGCCACAGCAAAGAATAACACTGAAAGCCACATTTTTTCCTTATGCACTTTATGCTTGGGATAATCTGAAGTAACCACGACAAAATCAGGGTTTTTTTGCAATTCAAACAGCGCTCCCCACTCACAAAACATGCCTAACGTATCTCCGGCGCGTAAAGTTAATGTGCCAAATTCTTTTTTACCCCGCCGGACTTTGTTGTCACGATACACCGCCAATACTTGAATTCCAAATTGGTGGCGCATGTGCAAATCGCGTAAATTCGCTCCTAAAAGTTGTGAGCTTGGCGGGACTACTGCCTCACATAAACCCGCATGCGCTGGATTTAATCTTTCTGCAAACGTTGTTAACGGTGAAACGCGCATCCCGTATTTTTCGGCAAATTCATCAATTTCGGCGCGCGGACCAAACATAGCTAAAACGCTCCCGGGTTTTACTTCCGTTTTTCGCAACGGCGGCACTTGAATAATGGTACCGACTTTAATACCAATAATGGCAATAGATGGCGGTAATAAAGCTTCCCATTGCCGCACAGAATTATTAACCAACGAACTACTCGAAGGAACACGACATTCACAAAAATCCGATCCAATGCCATAGATCCGTTTGAAATAGCCAGGTGAACCGCCATTGCCTGAAGTCACCACATTCACCGGTGCTTTTGGCAGCAACCATCTGCCTAACAGGGCAAAATAGCCCATCCCACAAATCAATAATGCTAAGCCAATCGGAAAGACACTGAATAATCCTAATACTGGTGCAGCTTTGCCTTGACTATCGGTTAAGCCATTGGAATTTAATAATAAACTATTTAATAAAATTAAAGGCCCCGTGCCAAGCATGGTTAAGGTGCTGCCCAAAATAGCGCAAAAGCTGAGCGGCATCAGTAAACGTGATTTACTAATGCCCGTCACTAAACGGATCCGATTTACCACGGGTAACAGCAGCGCAACCGTACCCACACTTCGTAAAAAACCAGCACAACAGCCACCCACACCCATTAATAGCAATTGGATTTTTTTTTCACTGGCGCCCCCAAAACGCATGATGTAATGCGTCATTTTTGCAACCGCACCACTGCGTTCAAGACCGGCACTAATAATCATGACACCAATTAAAGCAATGACCGCATCACTGGAAAAACCAGAAAATAGCAAATTAGCAGGCACGAGTTTGGTTAAGCCCAGTAATACCAATACCAGGCATGCGACGACATCCACACGCACAATTTCAGTGACAAATAAAACGATGGTGATGAGAATGATCCCTAAAACTAAGAAAATATCGGGAGTTAACCCTGAGATGCCAAACACAAATTACCCCTAGAAACGTCGGCAGGGAGGATGATTTAATCGTTATGGATTAATTTGAGTATAGAGCAATTCCCAAATATCATGCCCTAACTTTTGGCCACGACGTTCAAATTTGGTGGCAGGACGTTCAAGATCTGTTGCGAAATTCTCTGCGCCAAAACAATTCTTAAGCGCTGGACATTGATTCAGCACATTTATCATGTGTGCTGCATAAGGTTGCCAATCGGTGGCTAAATGAAATTGTCCACCGACAAGCAGTTTTTCCGCCACAAGTTTCACAAATGCCGGTTGCACAATGCGCCGTTTGTGATGGCGCGTTTTGGGCCAAGGATCCGGAAATAACAATAATACTTTTTCTAAACTTTGATTGGGGATCTGCTCTAGCACCAATAATGCATCACCAGCAAAAATTTTAAGATTACTCACCCCTTCACGCTGCGCTTGATTGATACATTGGCCAATGCCAGGACGATGCACTTCTACGCCAATAAAATTTTTATCGGGATATTGTTTCGCCATCGCCACCAACAGCGTCCCCATACCAAAGCCAATTTCTAGAATACAGGGCGCTTGGCGTGGAAAGAGATTTTGCCAATCAATCGCTGTTTCACTGTTAAACTCAAGACAATAGTGATCCCAATAGTGTATTAACGCATTGGCTTGGCCAGGGGTGATTCGACCTTGACGGCGGACATAACTGCGAATCGAGCGCAAAGGGTAGGATGTTGTCATGCTATTTTCAAACGTACCGAAGAAGAAGGTGAAGCCATTGGCGCGGTGGCATTTTCAGCAACAGTAGGTTTTCGCTGCACATATTCGTAAGCAGTTAAAATCGCAAGCGTCGCTCCCGCAATCACATCCGTGGGAAAATGAGCAAGTTTGTGCACGCGAATACAACCAACAAAGCTGGCAACAATATAAGCTGGAATAGCTTTTTCTGCACCATAACGATCATGGATAAATGCTGCTGCCGAAAATGCACTTGATGCATGTCCGGAAGGAAAAGAAAGATTGCCTTTACCATGCGGTCGGGTTCTGCGCACCACATGCTTGAGTAAATGCGTGATGATGGCCGTCGTCACACTGGCTTTAAACAATTGTTTTAAGCCTTGCCAATCCCGCTGCGAAGCGGCATAGGCGGCCGCTATCAAGGTTAAGCCGATATCTTGTAAACGCACAACAAATACTTGCGGATCCCACAGTAGCCATTCAATCACAGAAGAGATCATCGGCGTAAAAAAAGCGCTGATGCCATAATAGGCAAACAAAGAATACAGACTTAGGTGTAACAGCAACAGACCGACACCCACACTCAAATTTAAAACACGTGCTTGGATTTTTTGTAACATAGGAAGCGAATTATAAAAGTTTTGTTTAAGAATTGATATCAGTTAATTAAGCAACTTTTGCGCAATTGGCTAGCATCTGCCATGCGCTTTTGTCATAATAACGCCGCTTAATTGCTGCGGGTGTAGTACAATGGCAGTACCTTAGCTTCCCAAGCTAATGGCGTGGGTTCGATTCCCATCACCCGCTCCATGGTGAGGTAAATGATGTCTATTTTTTCAAAGTGTTTACGTTGGATCCTCGGGCTATTTTCATTTGGGGTTGGCATTGTCCTCGTATGCCTCATCGCCATTTTTTTGTATTTTGATCCGAACGATTTCAAACCGCAAATAACCTCATTTTTACAAGATAAAACCGGATTACCCTTGCAAATTCAAGGTAACATTGGTTTAACTTTATATCCGTATGTCGGCTTAGATGCCGAAAAAATTCAATTGGCACAGCCGTTGCCAGAAAGCAGCGGATTTTTTATTCGTGTGGATAAAATTCATTTTCACATTCCGTTAAAAGACTTGTTACAACGGCATTTAAAAATTGAATCGCTGATTGTGAAAGAAGGTGAGATCCATTTAATTAAATATGCCAATGGCCGCACGAATTGGGATCATTACACCAAACAACTGCAACCTGCGCAAAAATCAACCCCCACGCAAACAACAACGGCAACGCCAACCCAATCCCGTAAAAAATTAACTTTTGCTTTAGATCAGTTTGAATTACACAATATCAAGCTCACCTGGGATGATAAACAAGAAAAACAGCAGATCGTAGTTGATCACTTGTTTTTAAAAGGCCAGCAACCGCAAATCCTGGCAAAATCGTACCCGATCAAAGGCGAATTTGACTTTTTAATTCAAAAAAATGCCGCCAACTTTATGCAAGGCCACAGTCAAATAGAAGGTAATGTCGTTGCGCTGAAAACCTTTTCTGGCAAAACCACGTTAGATCTGCAATTACCCCCGTCATTGCCGTGGCCAAAAGCGCATATTACTATGCAACTGCAAGTTGATCCCAATAAGGAGATTGCGCTAGATAACGTTGTGTTCACTGTGCCAACGATGAACATCCAAGGGAAATGCAAAATTCCCCTGGCAAAACTCAAGCCAATTCAATTTAGCGCTGTCATCGATAGCCTTAATCTTGATACTTTGACGCTAAACAAGCCAGCGGCAATTGCTAAACCTAGCACCGGCAACACCAAACCTACCGCAGTAACAACCGGAAATAGCACCGGGCCAGAACGTGCGCTCATTGGCGATGTTCATATCAAGCAGTTGGTGGCTAAAGATCTGCATTTAACTAACGTTAAAGCTGCGCTACATCTGAATAACGGGATCTTGAAACTCAACCCTGTCACGGCGACTTTGTATCAGGGCACCTTGTCGTTACAAGCGCAAAAAAATCTTCAACGTCCACAAGCAGCAACCACGTTTCAGGGCAAAGTGGAAAACGTTGAACTGCCAGCTTTGCTAAAAGATCTTAAACAATCGCAACCGGTGAGTGGCAAAGCCAATATCCAGTTTAATTTAAATCAAACGCAACAAGGGTTGCAGGGTACCACGCAATTTGCGCTCAAAAATGGTGATGTCCAAGGCATTGATGTGATGTATTATTTAAGCCTGGCGCAATCACTCTTGAACAAGGAAAAATCGCCACAAACCAATCAAAAAGTCACGCCATTTAACGCGATTACTGGCACCTTAAAAATTAATCACAATGTGATTTATAATAATGATCTGCTATTAAGTGCGCCCGATTTTTCTGCCAAAGGCGAAGGCAGCATACAGCTTGATGCCAAAACCCTGGAATATAAAATTCGGGCTTGGCGTGAATATCACGATAATCAAGAACACCCAAATGCCTATCCGCTGGCCATTCGCCTGAAAGGCAAAATCGCTTCGCCAAAAATTGAACCCGATCTGGATGTGTATGTCAAAATGGCGCTTGAGCGTGAATTAAAAAAAGAAGTCAAAAAACAAGTTGAAAAACAAGTGAGTAAACAAATTGAAAAGCATCTCGGAAAAATCTTAGCTGAAAATGGCAGTGAAGATGATGAAGCCTCCGTAGAAGATAAAATTCAGCAAAAACTGGAAGAAAAAATTAACAAAGGCTTAAAAAAATTATTTAAATAGGCATTATGTCATTATCGCATGTGAAACCAGGATGGCTCGCGAAAAACCTTCTTGCTTGGTATGACAAAGCCGGACGGCATGATCTACCGTGGAAAAATCCGATGACACCCTACCGGGTGTGGATTTCAGAAATCATGCTGCAGCAAACCCAAGTTGCTACCGTTATTCCTTATTTTGAAAGGTTTATGCAGGCTTTTCCTGATGTTGCAACATTGGCACAAGCCTCGCTTGATCACGTGTTACATCATTGGGCCGGGTTAGGCTATTACGCGCGCGGTCGAAATTTACACAAAACTGCCCAAATATTGCAAGAGAAATATCAGGGTAAATTGCCGGAATGTAGCGAGCGTTTGCAAACCTTACCCGGGATAGGACGATCCACCGCCGGTGCTATTGTTGCGCAAGCCTTTGATCAACGCGCATTAATTTTAGATGGCAATGTCAAACGTGTCCTGTGTCGTTTTCATTGCATTGATGGCTGGCCGGGCGAGTCTGCCGTTGAAGAAAAATTATGGCAACTCACCGATTGGCACACCCCCAAACAACGGCTTGCGGATTACACCCAAGCGATCATGGACTTGGGGGCAACCCTGTGTACGCGCAGCCAACCGCAGTGTCACACTTGCCCATTACAAACAAAATGTCTTGCTTATGCCAATCAAACCCAACTGAAATATCCGTTTAAGCCGCGTAAAAAAGCGCTGCCGGTCAAGCACACCAACATGTTGTTATTGGTGAATGCGCGTGGCGAATTATTATTGCAACAACGCCCTGTCAAAGGGATTTGGGGCGGGTTATGGAGCTTGCCGGAATTTGACGATGCGTTAGCCTTAAAAGCTTTTGTTCGGGATACCTTACAAGTGAAACGTGCTAAATTGGATCCCTTAGCGCAAATAAAACACACTTTCACCCATTATCATTTATTTATTGAGCCAAAACTTCTGGTTTTATCAGGGAAATCTCCCTGTTTGCAGGAATATCACTTGCTGTGGTTTAATCAACGAGCAATAAGTAAGTTAGGTTTACCTGCACCCGTCCAGAAATTGATTAGTCAGGAATTACTGACGAAGTCGCATGGGTGAGAAGACCCTCATCCGCCCGTCTTCGCCTAAAAGGCTTCGCCGGGCACCTTCTCCCGCAAGCGGGCGAAGGGATCCAAGAAAATACGATTTATACAATAAAGTCTGATAAGATATCTTTTTACGTAAATCATGATAGATTTAAGTCTGGCGAGCGAAAGCGAGCAAATATCCCTCTCCCGCTTGCGGGAGAGGACGCAAATCCGCTAGAGCCATCAGGCGAAAGCGGATGAAGCGGGTGAGGGAAAGAGGAAAATGCTATGAACTTAAGAATTGTTTTTTGCCAACGGCTAAAAAAAGAAGCCCCGGGATTAACGCGCGTGCCCTATCCTGGCCCTTTAGGCCAACGTATTTTTGATAATATCAGTCAAGCGGCCTGGCAAGAATGGCTCAAGCACCAAACGCTGTTAATCAATGAAAACCGTTTAAATGTGCTTGATCCCAAAGCGCGCACTTTTTTAGAAACAGAAATGCAAAAATTTCTGTTTGAAGGGCACAGCGACAAACCGCAAGGTTATATAGCTTCAGCAACAGAAGTATAATTCTTCAATGAATCATAACCTTTTTTCAGCGCCGCCAAACCACCAAAACCAATGGCGCCAATCACAATCGCAGACGCAACTACCAATGTCCCTAACAACCACATGACTTCATTAGGAAGGACGTTCCCATATCCACCCGCAGTCAACATTACCTCAGTGTTAGATAGCTCTCTCATGATATACCTCTCTTCTTCATGTTAAAAATTGTTAAAACTTGACACCTTTTAGCACTTCAAGTTTAATTAGCGCCTCGAGTGTGGCCAGATAGCTCAGTCGGTAGAGCAAAGGACTGAAAATCCTTGTGTCGACAGTTCGATTCTGTCTCTGGCCACCACTTAAAACTGTTCTGGCGCTTTATTCGTTTCAATTTCTTTGCTTTTCAAATTGCCTATATGGCGCATAATAATGCCGGCGTTTTCCTTACCGCTGTCTAAAATCCCCGAATAAAAATCAATAAACATATTCGCAATCGCATTGGCCTGCGTATTGGGTTGCGGTGGCGCAAACATGATTTGTACCACATTATCTCCATATTTTGCCGCCAAATTTTTCAACACCGTTTGTAATAATGGCGCAGCTTGCTCTTGCGTTGGTGCTGCAACCGGCGCTTTGATGGCCGCTTCAATTAAAAGTCGTTTCGTATCCAGCAAGTGCGACAAGAGCGTTGAAAATTGCTTATCCCCAATAAACGCATCGAAATTATACTGGAAATTTCCAGCAGAATTTTCCAATTTTACCACTGCTCGCGGATCTTGAGAATATAAATAACGATATAAATCGATAGTCGCTTTTAAATACAAGGCGACATTGGCATCCGGCGCATTTTTTAAATGCTCATAAAAAACATTATTGACTAATTCAGCTGAATATAATGGGATAATATTGGGATCCTTTTTTTGGACAATATTTTGTTTCACTTTATCGATAAACTCAGCAAACTCTTTGGGATGCGCTGATTTAATCACTCTAAAGAGCGGTTCTTTCAATATTTCATGTTCAAAATCAAACGCTAAATAGCGTGGATACAGATAGATTTCAGAAAATTGTACGCTGAAAACTGCTACAATAAGTGCAATTGCAGCAATCAACAAGCGCGCCCAACGTTGTTTAACGACAATCAGAGGTAAAATTAAAATGATACCAACGATAATCCCAACACAAATATTAAAAATGGCCATAAAATTAAAATCCATCCTTAAAAAACGCAACCCTTTGCCTAGTATATACTCTTTCCACTTTGTTTTTATGCGTTGTTGCCTTCGCCCCTCTCGCATCCTCATGTACTATTTGTACACTCCGGGTGCTCGAGAGCTCGGCGCCTCGCCTAAAAACAAAGTGGTTCGAGTATAGATTAACTGCCTAAAAGCAAAGTGCTTTATATAGTTTAATAACTTACTTTGCGCAATTGCCAGAGATAAGCCCTTGAGGATACAATAGCTCCTGTTACTTCAGCACCATCATATTTATGCTATTAGAAGAAATCATTCCGTTAACCATTTTATCTGCTATTCCAGATGAACTCGCCCAAACCCTCACCCAGCAAGGGATCTGTGAAGTTAACGCGGTTTTGATAGGTAACGAAATTAATATTAAAGCTTTAACCAATCGGGCAGCACCCCGTAAAGAATGGGTTCTCACCCAGCTTTCCGAGAGAAGTTTAGCGATTATCTACCCGTATGGCGCCATTGTGTTTTTCAATGCGACCACATCGGCCACCGTGGAGTTGATTACCCGTTGCCAAAAGTATGCGAGTCAATTATTTTCCACTCCCGAAACTGAACAATTTACCGTCATTATTCAACCGCACGAACCGGAAGGGATTTTTCAAAATAAAGTCTCGATCAAAAAGGTAAGCAAACAACATTTAGAAATTATTGGCGATGCGCTTTCTAAAAGTGTTATTTTGGAATATCACGAAAATCGCATTGGCAGTTTATTCGATAAAATTGAACCCATCGCAAAAAGCCTGAAAGAACGAGGCAAGCTTGGTTATCGCGCCAATGAACTATTAAAACATATCGGTTCCAGTCTTTTAGTGGTGCAAGACATGGTCGGTAAAATTGAAGTGACGGAAAAACCTCTGCTCTTGTGGGAACACAGCGAATTAGAACCCTTGCATGCACAATTAGTGGAAGATTTAGAAATCTTTGATCGACAAAATAGTATTGAACGAAAAGTCGATCTGATTTCGCGCACCGCGCAAATATCATTAGAAGTGCTACAACAACACCATTCTCATCGCTTAGAGTGGTACATTATTATTTTAATTGGAATAGAGATCGCATTACAACTTTATGATCTTTTCTTCAAACATGTTATAACTTAAATTACCTGGCACTATTATGTTAAATGAAAGACAATCGCTTATTTTTTTATCGGCTATTCCGCAAACATTGGCCCAAACTCTTGCTGCTCAAAGCAGCTGTGTTGTGAATGCCGTATTGATTGGTAATGATATTAATCTCAAAGCACTCACACAACGCCCGCTGTCGCGCAAAGAATCGGTATTGATGCAATTATCAGATAATAGTTTAGCCATTATTTATCCCTATGGTGCGATTGTATTTTTCAATGCAACCACGTCCGCGACGGTGGAACTCATCACGGTATGTCAAAAATATGCTACCCAATTATTTACCACGCCAGAAACTGAGCAATTCACGG
>Ga0207089_1005_pt1 | contig 20283 bp, 23 predicted proteins | sample Alteio_BWMinHeat_49_FD_153571 | JGI IMG/M metagenome (GOLD analysis project Ga0207089, IMG submission 153571) | Enriched cells from forest soil in Barre Woods Harvard Forest LTER site, Petersham, Massachusetts, United States -... | ecosystem: Environmental > Terrestrial > Soil > Temperate forest >...
GACTCCGATGGTCGCAACGATAATGCTGGCCGGTACGCCATAGATTTTTTCCGCTCTCGCTAAAGCATCATGATATTTCAGCCAAAATTCGACACCTTGGTGTATGCGTGATTCTGTTACGAAGAAAGTTCGATAGGTATACCAAGGTTTTTGTTCAGCCGGCGCATTTATTTTGGATATAGTTGATTTTCGAATTTTCACAGCATTCATGGTGGCAACCAATTGTGCTTGGTTGAAATGATATTTTTTCACCATGTGGTGAATAAAACTTTTCACTTCTGGCTGGTTGGCAAGTTCAGAATGTGCCATCACCGGCGAGCAGAAAAGTGCTGTAAAAATTACAATCAAAAAGTGCATCCGCATTTTATTCTAATTTCCTCAAGCCCTGTTCAAGTCGTGATCAGCTTTCTGTGTGTCTGTATTGACATTAGGATACCGAAACTTGCCATGATCGTCACCATCGAAGATCCGCCGTAGCTAATCAACGGCAGCGGTATTCCCATCACGGGTAAGATTCCGGTGACCATTCCCATGTTGATAAAAAATGAAACAAAAATTGTCAATGTCAAACTGCCGGCTAATAAGCGCGAAAAGGTGTCTTGAGCATGCGTCGTAATGTACAGACCGCGTAGAATAATGGCCATGAACACGGTGATTAAAATAATGCTGCCAAAAAAACCAAATTCTTCACCGCATACAGCAAAAATAAAATCGGTAGTACGCTCAGGTATAAAATTCAAATGCGACTGTGTCCCATTTAACCAACCTTTACCAAATAATCCACCCGAACCAATAGCGATTTTTGATTGAATAATGTGATAACCAGCACCCAAAGGATCATGTTCTGGATTAAAAAAGGTGAGTACGCGTTGACGTTGATAGTCATGTAACACAAACCAAATGACGGGTGCGCAAAGTCCGATGAGTGCGCCTAACATTCCAATTAGATACCAGCTAATCCCTGCTAAAAATAACACGCTGGCGCCGGCGATAACTAATAGAATGGCGGTGCTCAGATCAGGCTCCTTTGCTGTTAAGAGAACAGGAATCAAAATGATCACAGCAGCAAATAGGATCGCGTTAAAGGTCAAGGGCAAGTGAATGCGATGAAAATGCCAAGCGAGAAATAAAGGGATGGCCAATTTCATTATTTCAGAGGGTTGAATACGGATAATACCTAAGTTGAGCCAGCGTTCGGCGCCTTTACCGATGTGACCAAATACTAACACAGCAACTAATAAAACAATGCCAATGCTGTATAGCGCAAGTGCCCAGCGTTGATAAACAATCGGCGGAACTTGTGCGAAGGCAACCATGATACCTAGCGATAAACCAATACGCATCGCCTGTTGCTCAACGATATTTAAGTTTTGCCCGCTCGCGCTGTAAAGAATAAATAAGCCAGCAATTGTGACTAATAAAATAGTTAATAATAATGGTATATCAATATGAATGTATTGCCAAAAAGTACGATAACGTGTGTTGTTTTCTGGTTTTTTAAAAGCTTGTATGAATGAATTAGTGAGCGACACTGGCGCTTCCTCCGCTATTGGCAACAATCGGTGATGTGGGCAGGCCAAGCAGGTAGTAATCCAGTACTTGACGCGCAATTGCGGCAGCGATCGTTTCATTTTCCACTACGACAGCAATAGCAATTTGCGGTTTATCAACAGGTGCAAAAGCGACAAATAAAGAATTATCGCGCATTTGTTCTGGTAAAACGGATTGGTCTTCGTGTTCAATGTTGGAATTATAATGTTTGATGGAATACATTTGCGCCGATCCGGTTTTGCCTGCTACGGTGTAAGGCGGTATTTTACCGAAATGGAGGACACCGGTTCCGCCCGGTGATGTAATGACTCCTTGCATCGCATTAATCACAATATTCCAATTATTTTCATTTTGTAGTGTGACCGGTGCTGTCTCAACTGACTCTTGCATCACCGCTTTTTTTCCTGGTTCTTGTTCGAAATAGACTAGATGTGGTGTAAAACGCTGCCCGCGATTCGCAATGGTGGAAACCGCGGCTACAAGTTGCAGCGGTGTGATTTGAGAAAAACCTTGGCCGATGGATGTGTTTAGTGTGTCACCCGGAAACCAAGATGTTTTTTTGACGCGTTGTTTCCAAGCAGGCGAGGGTACTACACCTGCCAATTCTTCATCGACATCAATTCCAGTCAGCTGCCCAAAGCCAAATCGCGCCAGCATATCGTCGATACGTTGAATGCCTATTTTATGGCCTAAATCAAAAAAATAAGTGTCGCACGAGCCAATGATCGCTTTGGTGACGTTAACTACGCCGTGGCCGTGACGCCGCCAATCATGGAATTTGTGGGTGCTGTTAGCGAGCATGTAATAGCCTGGATCAAAAATCGTAAAATTCGGATCAGTGACGCCGTAGTCTAAACCTGTCAATGCGATATAGGGTTTAATCGTTGAAGCTGGCGGATATAAACCTCGTAAAGCACGATTGTATAATGGCCGGTTTTCCGCTTGTTGAAGAGCTTGAAAATCTTTTTCATTAATACCAGCAACAAATAAGTTGGGATCATAAGTGGGTTCACTGACGAGCGCGAGGATTTGCCCGGTTGCGGGTTGAATGACAACCACTGCACCGCGGTGTCCTGATAGCGCTTGTTCAATCGCCGTCTGTAATTTGATATCAATCGTTAAATATAAATTTTTTCCGGGAATAGGTTTGATTCGATTTAAAACGCGAACCGGTTCACCGCTTGCATCATTTTCAGCTTGTTCATAACCGACTGTGCCGTGTAATTCGTCTTCGTAATATTTTTCTATGCCGAGTTTGCCAATATTGTTTGTGGCGCTGTAGTTACTTGGATCAATGTCAGTTAATTCATCCATGTTAATGCGTGCGATATAGCCCAGCACGTGACTGAGTGTGCCATTGTATGGGTAATGACGTAATAAATGAGCTTGCACGAGAACACCAGGGAAACGATAAGCGACTTCGGAAAAACGTGCGACTTCTGCTTCTGAGAGACGGACTTTTAAGGTGACTTTGTCAAAGCGTCGATGTTCTTTTAATTGTTTTTGAAATTGCACGATGTCATCGTCGGAAAGTGACACGACTTTTGCAATTGCAGCCAACGTTTTCGGAATATTATCGATTTTGTAGGGTTCAACATCTAAGCTGAAGATAGGAACATTCTCGGCTAACAATACGCCATTTCTATCGTAAATTAGCCCCCGTGTCGGCTCAAGCGGTACTAAATCTAACCAGTTTTTTTTCGACAAAGTCGTGTAAAGATCGTGATTAGCCAACTGCAAAGAGCTTAGGCGGATCACCAATAAGGTAATCAAAATGATCATTAAAATCAGTGCCGCGATACAACGGCGCGTGATTAAATGAATTTCTTCATGATGATTTTTAATGGCAACACGGTTTCGCATATTCTTCCTTCTTAAAAACTACGCGAAGTTTACCTCGAATGGCCTAGAAGCGGTACCCTAGAGTCACTAATAGGGGTATGGTCATTCCTGAGTTATGTTTACACAACGAGGCATTCGAATAATGTATCGCGCTTGCACCGAGCGAAAAACGCTTGTCATCACCAAAGGCCGCGCCGATTCCTACGCGGTCTTGAAATGCAAAATGCATCCCCAGATTATTGGTCGCCAGACGTGTTTTCGATAAATAGGATAAACCGATACTCAACTCTAAAAACGGTGTTAGAAAATAACGTTTTCGATAGTAGTAACGTAGCACCGGTGAAAGCGACACGATGTATAAGCTGTGATGGGGGTTTGAATTTGCAATCCACCAATAACCCATGCCGCCGTCGAAATAAACACGGACATGTTTCCAAATTAAATTACCAGGTTGATACCACAACGCGGCTCGATAACCGTGTAAATTATCGGGATCTTGGGAAATTAATGAGTAGTAAAATGAACCGCCGGTTTCTGATTTGTCTGCCCATGCAGTTGTAATCAAACTCAATCCAATGAGTAGTGCAAGCCATAATTTTTTGCGCATGTGTTTTCCTTAACACAAATTGTGGACATCATAACATGCTGTTTTGAAAAATTTAATATTTTATTTAAGGCTTGTGACATTGACAATACGGCAAATTGCCGTATAATTAGAGTATGGCAAAGTTATTAAATCAGAGGTAAATATAATGACCGCCCAACCAGTAAAAAAAACATCGGATACTGAGCGATTAGAGGCGCGAATTGGTGCAGATAAGAAGTCTCTATTAAAGAGTGCTGCTGAGTTATCAGGTCGGACACTGACAGATTTTGTCGTTAACTCTGCTTACGAAGCTGCTGTCCGTGTTATACAGGAATATCAACAATTACGATTGTCTGTTAAAGATCGGGATATTTTTGTTCAAGCGCTATTAAGCCCACCAAATCCGTCTAATAAATTATTGAAAGCAGCCCGAAAATATAAAAAGGATGTTATTTCTAAATGACGAATAAAGAAATTAATTTTTCTGAATATGTTATTACGTCTTTAGAAAAAAAAAACATAATAAAAATGATTTTAGTTGCGGAGTTGATGCGTTGGATCAATATCTTAAAACGCAGGCGAGTCAAGATATTAAAAAAAATGTTGCCGTTACTTATGTTTTAACGCCTCGAGATTCAGAACTGATTATGGGATATTATACGCTTTCGTCGATAGGTATATTCCCAGGTGAATTGCCTGAGGAGCTTGTGAAAAGATTGCCACGATATCCTGTTTTACCGGGTGTTTTATTAGGAAGATTAGCGAGAGCCAAGAAGTTTCGTGGAAAAGATATCGGTCTTTATCTGCTAATGGATGCACTTAAACGTAGTCTTGCTGTTGCTAACCAAATTGGTATTGTCGCTGTGATTGTAGATGCAAAAGATGAAAAAGCAGTCGCATTTTATCAAGATTATGGATTTATGGCATTCCCTGACAATGATCGTCGATTATTTTTGCCACTGAGTACGATAAAAAAGTTAGATTTATGAAGGTTATAAATTTCTATTTAAGATGGTTGAGCAAAGCTATTAACCGAGATATTTTAAAAAATCTGAATGTTGTGAGTTACTAATTGATAAAATAAATCAATATGGTCATGCGTATTATTTAATGCCGGAATATAATAAAGTTCTTTCCCACCACCAGCTAGAAATTGTTCTTTACCTCGAATAGCAATTTCTTCCAATGTTTCCAAACAATCTGCGGCAAAACCAGGGCAAATGACATGAATTTTTTTACAACCGCGCTGTCCTAATTCTGCCAACACTTTATCGGTATAAGGCGATAACCATTTCGCGCGTCCCAGTCGTGATTGATAGGCGAGCGACCAATCTTCTGCTTTTAATTGCAGCGCTTCAGCAACTAATCGCGCAGTTGCCTTGCAATGTTCCGGATAGGGATCGCCAGCATTGGCATATTGCTGCGGGATGCCATGGAATGAAAATAGTAAATGGTCAGGTTTTCCCTGCGTTTGTTCGGCATGACGAATGGAATCGCTTATGCATTTAATATAATTTGGATCAGTTGCATAATCATTAATCGTGCAAATTTCTGGTATTTTCCGCCATGTTTTTAATTCATCGGTAACGCGATCAAAGGTTGATGCGGTGGTGGTGGCGGAATATTGTGGATAAAGTGGCAAAACAATTATTTTCTCAATGTTTTTTTCACGCAGTTCATTCAAGGCTTGTTTAATGGAAGGTTTGCCGTAATGCATACCTAACACAACGGGCAGTGACAATTTTTTTTCTAATGCATGCGCAATTTCGCGAGAATAATGCAGCAAGGGCGAACCTTCAGTACGCCAAATTTTTTGATAAAGCTTGGCTGATTTTTTTGGCCGTGTTCGTAAAATGAAACCATGCAAAATGGGCCACCAAATAATTCGCGGTAATTCAACAACACGTCGATCAGATAAAAATTCGTGAAGATAACGGCGTACAGCACTTGGCGTTGGTTCATCGGGTGTGCCGATGTTGGTAAGTAATATGCCGATGTTACTTACCATTCGATTTAAATCCGAGTGCAGCTAAACGGTCTTTAATATTAGGATGTGTTGAAAATGCATCAGATAAAGATGCCACCGGTTCAATTCCTGCCTGAACAGGATCAAAAATATAGGCTTCGCGACGTACATTTTCGTGTGGCGTGTTTCGATAGTCAGCACTATATTGATCTTGGTTTTGTTGGTGATCATCGCTGATTTTTAACAGCGCTGAAGCTAATGGTTGATTGTCACGCATTAATTCCACAGAGCCCGCATCTGCCATATATTCGCGTGTGCGGCTAAGATAGAGCAAGAGCAAAATATTAATGATTGGTAGAACATAACGTAAAATAATAATGATGGTTAACAGGCCATTGCGAGAACGATCATCGGAGCTACGATTGGAAAACACGGCCGTGTAAAAAAACATATCCAGCACAATTACAATCAGGTTTGCTAACACAGATGCCATCAACGTGAGCTTGATATCGAGATGGCGAATATGACTTAATTCATGCGCCATCACCGCTTGTAATTCACTGCGATTTAATTTTTGCATCAAACCACGTGTGATTGCGACCATCGCTGATTTTTCGCTATAACCGCTGGCAAACGCATTCATATAATCTGCTTCGATGATAAAGACGCGTGGCATAAATTGTAAGCCGGCAGCAATTTTCATTTCTTCAACGACGTTATAAAGCTGTTGTTCTGCGACGTTTTGTGCGGTGGTGGGTGTGATTTCATGATATTCCGTACCCAGCAGCATAATCTTATCGCACGCTGAAAAAGTGATTAGCAAGGAAATCGCTGCAACACATAGCATTATCAGAGTGACCAGTGGGAATAACTGAAATGTGATCAATCCCATAAAAATCTGCGACAACGTCGCTTGGGGATAATGACCCGCGTTGATATATACATCGACTAACATGCCGATAGCGAAATAAATTAGAAAGAAAACCGCAATCACAAAACATGTTTTGCGGTTATTCGTGCGTAATGTTTTCCGCCAGTCAGCTGCGGTTTGGGCAAAATTATCTAATGGCTGTGTCATAATTTAACGGTATAATTTTCTTGTTCAGCAACTTTATCCTGACTGAGTTGCCAATACGGATAATCAAAATCCAACTTCCCTTTGAAAACACCCACAATCATCGCGGTGAAAAATGATTTTTTCGTCGCATTATAATGTTCAATGCTATCGTTGTAAGATTGTTTCGCATACGCCAATTTATTTTCTGTGCTGACAATTTCTTCTTGCAGTTGAATGCAATTTTGATTGGCTTTTAAATCCGGGTATTGTTCGAACACAACATTTAAATTGGAAGCAATGGTAGAAATTTTATTTTCCGCGTCAATGCGTCCTTGCTGATCGCCATTTGCTTTTGCTTGTTGTGCTGTATTGCGTAATGCCACCACATCTTTAAGCGTGGTTTGTTCATAATCCATATATTTTTTAACAACGTTAATTAGTGATTCAAACACTTTGTAACGGCGATCCAATTGAATATCAATTTGCTTTTGATTGTTACGGACCGCTTCGATGAGAGCGATGAGGCTGTTATAGGTCATCACGATAAACCCAGCTAACACCAGTAAAACAATAACAATAATCATACCTGTGCTCATAAAGATGAAACTCCTGCTAAATAGAGATGCTATTATATCACCATCGTCTTTAAAAATAGGAAGAATTTTATGTCAGATGCGACCCTTAAGTTAACACCCGAACTTTATGCTTATTTACAAAAAATGTCGCTGCGCGAGCCAGATGTGTTACGTAAATTACGCGAACAAACGCATAAAATGAGTATGTCACAGATGCAAATTTCACCTGAACAAGGGCAATTTATGCGTCTTTTGATCGAGTTAATGGGCGCAAAAAAGACCCTGGATATTGGTGTATTTACTGGCTATAGCGCATTGTCGGTAGCACTAGCATTACCCGAAGACGGCAAAGTGATCGGCTGTGATATTAATGGCGATTGGACTGGTATTGCTCGGCGTTATTGGGAAATGGCCGGGGTGACGCATAAGATCGATTTACGTTTGGCGCCAGCATTGAAGACATTGCAATCGTTAATTGATGGCGGGGAAGCAGGGACGTTTGATTTTGCTTTTATTGATGCGGATAAATTGAATTATCTTAATTATTATGAGATGTCATTGGTATTAGTGCGTCAGGGTGGGTTGATTGGGATAGATAATGTTTTGTGGAGTGGTGATGTGGCGGATCCGGAGGTGACGGATGCTAATACCATGGCGATTCGGAAGGTGAATGAGGTTTTGTTGTCGGATGAAAGAGTGAGTATTAGTATGTTGCCAGTTGGAGATGGGCTAACATTGGCGCGTAAGAGGTAATGGTTCGGGGAAGATGTATTATCAATTATAACACGGAGTTTTTATGGCAATTGTTACTAAATTTGGTGTTTGGGACGCTGAAGTATCGAAATTCATCAAAACTGTTGGTGAAAAAAATAAATTATCAGAAAATAAAGCATTTGAGGAAAATTTGAAAAAGTGGTTCTACGATGAAGGGGTAAGGATTTTTCAGAGAGCACAAAGTGCTTTATATACTGCATATGAGCAAAAAAGCATAAGTGAATCTGGTTCCAGGCCTAAAATTTCGGCTGGATATATGGAGACACAAAAAAACGAAGGTTTTAAAGCACTTCTTCCTGAAATTATTAAAAAATTCGCAGCTGATCAGTCATCACTTGCGGAAAGCATTACCGATGATTTTAATAAGTTTGCCAAAGAGGCTGTTGAAAATCATCTTGCTTTCTATGCAATCCAAGCAGAAATTACGACTAATTTGAATATGTTGCTGGACAAGGATTCATCGGTTGATAGAGTGACATTTATTGAAGAAGCATTTGTAAGCTTTAAAAGTAGCAAACCAGAATTGGCGCAGGAAATTACTGATCATCTGCTGTTTCTGAATGAATTTGTAGCTTACATGAAGAAACAAGTGGCACCTGTTACCAAGCCTGTTTCACATAATCCTTCACCTACGTTTAAACCCGTTAACTCCTCTCCAAAAGAAATAAGGTTGGTCAGTGAGGCTGACGCATCTGCTGTGCGACAACTCGGGCCCGTCAGATAATCCGTTATTTGATGAATAAGAAAAAAGGATTTTGAGATGAAGTATTTTTAAGCGAGTGGAAAGAGAGACTTGCTCGCGTAATTGCATTGTGTTCCTAATCAAATACGCAATTACGCAAGCCTCAATGCGCGTTTAAGCGATATTCGGGGAAGAGGTATAGATCGTGATTATACAAGCGGAATGTAATCATACTCACCAATGCCCTGAAGCACGAGGAACGTTGCTGAAGCATCTCCTCTATTGGTAACTAGATGTGGACGGCCTGGGCAAACAGAATAGGTATCACCGGGTTTAAGTTGTATTTCTTCTTTAGGTTCACGTAGAAAAAGGCTGATTTGTCCCTCGATGACATAAAACGTATCTTGGATATTGCTGTGGCAATGCCAAGGTACCTGTTGAGTCGGTGAGATTTGGAGTTCGTTGATGCGGAAACCAGGGCGTTCAGCGTGGCGAACTCGACGTTCAGCTTCGTAGAGATGACTCGCATCTTTTATTGGCTTCATAGTTTCCTCACAATCAATTCATGTAAAATATCATTTAGAAGTTAATCGTTCAACTATTCGCATTGTTTAACAGCAGTTAATACAGTATTGTCGTATGATTTTTGATGGTTTATTATGTGGCACAGATTTTAACGGTCGTTTTAGGTTAATCAAAGGAAATAATTCACATGCAAAGAAAGGTTTTAGTTATTGGTGCAACAGGGCATCTTGGTAAAGCAATTGCTCGAAAACTTAAATATAAAGGTTATGAAGTTACTGCCCAAGGTAGAAATGGCCATCTGTGCGATGAGCTAAAACAAGAAGGATTCAGAGTTATACAAGCCAGTGACAACGATGCATCTGTGCTAGAAGCTGCATGCAGAGATCAAACAATCGTTATTAATTGTGCTGGACAGGCGAAACAATTTGCGAAAAAAAGTGACTATGAGTCTGCTAATGTCAATGTCGTTAAGACGCTCATTGCTGGTTGTCTTAAACATAATGCTAAACTTATTCATCTATCATCACCATCGATCTATTGTAACTATGAAGATCAACTGAACGTATCCGAAGAGTGCAAAATCCCAGATGTTCATTCTTCCGATTATTCTTACTCTAAACATGAAGCTGACAAATTAATTTTTGAAGCAGCGAAACAAAATTTACGTTATGTTATTTTCAGACCTCATCTGGTTGTTGGTCCAGAAGATAAGAAAATTTTAGCAGGCTTAATCAAAGCACATGAATCCGGCTCAATTCCATTATTTAGAAACGGTGAAGTATTAATTGATTTAACCGATATTGAAAATTTCGTTTCGGCGATTATGTTAGCTGTTGAAACTAGCAGAGGCGATGGAAAAATATTTAATATTTCTAATGGTGACCCACAAGAATTAAAGAAATTGCTGGTAGAACTTTTTCAGCAAATCAATACTCCATTAAAAACTACTTCGATGCCAGTTAATTTTTGGTTTCTCGGCAATGTTTTATCTCTTATTGAAAAAGCTTGCAAGGCATCGCATTATTTCGGATTTAATCCAGAGTTGTTTTATACCAAATACAGCTTAGGATTATTTGCTAATCACTTTACTTTAGATATATCAAACGCGAAAAATACTTTAGGTTATAATCCTGTTGTTACAACAAAGGAAAGCATAAGACGCTTTGCTGAAGAATATAAAAAATCAGATCATCCTACTGAGAAACATCGAGCTGGGTGGGACGGTAAAAAAATACTGACTGCAGCAGGTGTTGTCATGGGAGCAACTTACCTAGCATATAATCTGTTTTCTGGTCGACATGATTCTGCAACTGAAGCTACGGCAACGATATCTGAATTGTGTCCTAAAATGTAAGAATATGCGCGATGTGCTATGGTGTGCATTACACTGAATATGCTGGCGGGCATGATTACATTTGTTGGCTACTCTATTTATAATTTCACATTAACAAATCAACTTATTAGCTTTGTTTGATGCGGCCGAAGTTGAATATCATCATCGTGATGAAACATTAGGGGCATTTAATCGTGCTAGAGAAATTAAAAAATTACATATTTTCCCGGGTTGACATTTCTCCGCGTATATTGAACAATTTGCATCACTTTCCAAAGAAGCGGTGAATTGGTTTAATCAATTTTTAAAAAATAATGGTTAGGGAGATTGGGTATCGAGTACCGTATTTGAATTTTTCAATATTTGATTACAATGCGAATAGATGAATTTAACCCATTCTTTCATTTATTAAAGAGGAGCAATATGACAAGTGCAAGAAAGGAAGAGCTTGAGGAAGTAGTTGAAACTCTGAATAGCGAGCAAAAGGAAAGTGCAGATGAAGGGAGAAGAAAGTATTGTCTCTATAAACACTATGGACTTGTAGTCTACTATAAATCCAATAAAGAATTCGATCTTAGAGGCAGCCGCCCTGAAATTAGTAAGTACAATAAATGTAGTAACCCAAGCTTCTTTAAACGTTTAATGGGAACTGGCGAGCCGAGCAAGAGTGAAATACAGGCATGTCGAGAAAAGGTATATCAAGATTATATGAAATGCCTCAAAAAATAATACCATTTGAATTTGAAATTTATTCAGGAATATTTTAATCATGCCGTCATATGATTTTGAATCATCTCGAGCATTTGTTACTACGTTCAAGATTAATCCGAATCAATCGGGAAAATTAGAGAATTTAACTTTCGCAGTCAAAGATAATATTGACGTTGCTGGATTCAAAACTTCAAACGGAAGCAAACCATGGCTAGACATGCATCCAGCTGCAGTGAGCCACGCAGTGTGTGTTGAGCAACTATTAAATGCAGGCGCGACTTGTCTTGGCAAGACAATTTCAGATGAATTAACGTGTAGTCTAGATGGTGAAAGCTATTTTTATGGCACTCCCGTCAATCCATTGGCCCCTGAGCGTATTCCTGGTGGATCTTCAAGTGGATCAGCGTCCGCAGTTGCATGTGGTCTAGTGGATTTTGCAATTGGCACGGATAGTGCTGGTTCAATGCGGGTGCCAGCGAGTCACTGTGGAGTTTTTGGTATGCGACCGACTATTCATAGAATTTCAGAGTCAGGTATATTACCTTTTGCGCCAAGTTCCAGTACCGTGGGGATTTTCGCTAATAATTTAACAGTCTTGGAAAAAGTAATGACTGCTTTATTAGCCAGTGATGAATCGCCACAAAGACCCATTAATACAATTTATTTGTTAGAAGATGCATTCACTATCGCGGATCGAGAAATTAATGCGGCATTACAAGATAGCATTACGCGACTAAAAAAAATGAAAAATGTGAAAGTTTCTTCTATCACACTCAGCGAGATTGTAGGTGAAAAGACTAGCCTTGAATTTTGGCAACGGAATAAATTTGGGGCAAATAATCAACTTAATTAATAAGCTATCTTCTATTGCGTAGTGGTGCATTACCATGCTTCGATTCATCAATCTGTAGTTCAAATTCGGGCATAGATTCTCTTAATTGGATTCTTAGTTTGCGAACTAATCCTTCACTTGTTGTCGTCTTTGGTCCTCTTAACTTATTAACGGCGTTGCCAATGAATCCGTACTTGTTAACTGGTGTGGTAGCAACTTTTTCTAACGTGGCAAGTATTTCATCTAGTTGTTTATAGGTGAATGTCCTGAGCAATGGATTTCGTTCTTTAATTTGTTTTAAATCACCAATTAACCTATCTATTTCTTGATACTTAAGACGCGCTACTGGATCAGCTTTTTTCATTGAACCGTCTTTACCATGTCTTGTCATCAACCCTTTTTTTATATCTTCTAACCCATTTATAGCATCGTCAAGGTGTGCATTACTTACCGTTTGTTCTTGAGCTTTCATAACAAGTAAGTCATTTCTGATACTGTCATATTTATATAACTTAACAAGCTGCTCAGATAAGATTTCGGTGTATAGATGTTCTTGCGGGTTCTCAATTTTATCTTTAAGATCATTTAAAATAGGGCGAAGTAGTTCTATATAGGAACTGATTTCAGCAGAGGGCGGCAGATTCTCCAAATAAGCGATGTATTTACTAAAAAGAGAATGGAGTATTTGTAAGTCTTCTTTTGCATCTTTTTGAGCGTTTATGTCTTCTTGAAAATCGCTTCCCAAAATTTTTATACATTCTCTGAATTTATCTTGAAGTGATATCGAGCTATCTTGATGTAATATCGAGCTAGTTTTAAATAGAGCGCATTCATAGAGGGAATGAAGAAAATTTTGTTTAAGTTGATTTTCAACGATGGCATTATATTGTGAAGCTAAGTTAATTTGATTTAAGTTATTAAGCAAATGAGCCAATGCATCTCTGTAATCTCCCCTAATATTTCTATATTCTTTGTCTAAATATTTTTTAAAATGGTCGATTGCTTTAGCTGGGGGTAGTGAGCTACCTCTTCCAGGAAGAAAAGAACCAAATACACTCATCATTTTTTCTACAGCTTCAGAAAACTTTGCATCAGAAACTCTAGTAAATTTACGGCTGTCATGATCATTAAACATAATTGCAATCCTTATTTCTATCTTGATGTCTTAAGTATAGCAGTTTTATAAATCTCACATCTCATTGAATCAACAAATATAAATTGATAATACGGTATTAAATACACTGCAAAACTCAAAGGAATTAGAGCAGTAAATGCTATAATATAAGATATCTATGATTAGGAGATACAGATTATGAATATTGATACTTCAGATGAAAGAGATGCGATTCTCTTTAAAGAACTGGATAAGCATGCCAATAAGTTAAGAGAGTCGGCTGAAAAATTCGCTGATTTTATTATGCAAATGAAAAGTAAATCCGTGGAACTGAAACCGATCATACGTTCACTTGATGCTATCACTTCTGCCAAAATTGAAAAAATGGATCAGGCAATCAGTGATCTTGAAAAAAATATTCTTATATTTTCTACCAATATAAAAATAAAAAATTCGACTACTATGAAAGAAGATGAATTTATTGAGTTCATGAAATTCTATAATGAATTAAGTAATAATGCAGCGCAATTGGTAGAGAAAGCAATTGAATTAAATAATAGTTGATTATAACTGTATTCAAATTGACGAGGAGACACTATATGAAATTTGGTGATTTCTGTAAAAGATTGGCTTTAGCTTCGGCAGGTTTGCTTTTAGCAGCGGCGGTGGTTGCAGCAGTTGCTGGGTCGGTATTTGTGATGGGAGTGGGTGGCCCTGCTGGCATTGCTTGTGCTGCGACAATTGGGGTTGTGATAGCAGCCTCATTATCACCTGCTGCGAAAGCAATTAAAAGCTGTTTTGAAGATGCGTTTCGACCTATTGAGCGAGAACGACCCTTGGTTGACCCTGATGCGATCGTACGGGCTCGATATGGATGGAACCGTCCTCGGCATTAATATGTTGTATAGAATACCAATTAGGCAGAAATTTTTATAGGCACTACTAATTCGGTTTGGCGATAGGTTTTACTTCTTGCTTATCTGAAGTAAGTTTACTGATCTCATTCCTTATCCTATCTATATAATTAGAGCTACGAAAAAAGCTACATTTATCCATGTTTTTTTTAAATATCCCGCCCAAAATATTTGTATCATCTAAACAAGCCTGTAAGCAGAATAATTTTTCTTTATTGTCTAGGCCTAAAATGGCATCAAATATTTTCGATTTTTTTGAAGATAGCTTGCTAAGTAATTTTTTTGTAATATTGTTATTTAACTGGAGATTGCTTAATATCTGTGGTAAGAATTTTATTCTATCTTTAGTAAGAAGCTGATCTATATTTTCAGTCAAAATCTTTGCTCCCATTAGGTCAATAATCTTGTTATTTTCCTTTTTACCAAGCTTAAGTATATCTACAAAATAAACATTATTTTCTTCGTATAATTTTTTTAAAAATGATTCTATTAATCTATGATCTTTATTTTTTATCACGATTTCAGATAAAGTGAAGTGGTGGGAAAAATTCAGACCACTTTTGGAGGAAATTAAGATATAGTTCTCGCTGAAAATTGGAGGCGAGATGAGCGTTAAACGTAAAAGCTATAGTCCAGCAGAAAAAGCACGAATTGCCCTGGAAGCCATCAAGGGTAACTTAACAGCCGCAGAAATCACCGCGCAATACGATGTTCACACGACACAAGTAAGCCAATGGAAACGCCAAGCGCTAGACTCATTACCCGAATTATTCACCAACAAGACCAAAGCGCTTCAAGTTGATTATGAGTCACAGCTTGCTGAGTTATATCAACAAATTGGGCGGCTAAAAGTTGAAAATGACTTTTTGAAAAAAAAATCTGATCAATTTAGAGGGTGATCGTCGCTCTTGGTTGGAGCCTAATTATCCTGGCTTAAGCATACGACAGCAATGTGTGTTGTTAGAAATAAATCGGTCGAGTGTCTATTACACGCCACGTGTTGTTATAAATGATGAGGTATTAGCATTGCAACGCGTGGTGGATGAGGTATACACGCAATATCCATTTTTTGGGACGCGTCAAATGGCTTCTTATTTGCGAACAAAAGGCCATGATGTTGAACGCGAAGAAATCCGTGGGATTTATGAACGACTTGGGTTGCGCTCGCTTGCACCGGGGCCACACACAAGCAAGCCTCATCCAGAACACAAGATTTATCCTTATTTACTGCGTGGAGCGACGATTTCCAGACCAGACCATGTATGGAGTACTGATATTACATATGTTCGCCTACAGCGCGGATTTGTGTATTTGATGGCGATTATTGATTGGTATAGTCGCTATGTATTGGATTGGGAGCTAAGCATCGGTTTGGAAGCAGACTTTTGCATCGAGACATTAGGACGTGTGCTAGAAAAAGGAAAATGCTCTATTTTCAATACCGATCAAGGCGCACAATTTACAAGTAAAAAATTTACAGACTTACTAATTTCACATCAGGTAAGAATTAGCATGGATGGAAAAGGTCGCGCACTAGACAATGTCTTTGTAGAAAGACTATGGCGATCAGTAAAGTATGAATGTGTTTACAGACGTGAATGGGAAAATGTTAAAGATGTTCGCCAAGGGTTAAAAGACTACTTTAAATTTTATAACCATGACCGACCGCATCAAGGACTAAAAAATGATAGAACACCTGCATTGGTTTATCATGAGAAAAAAGTAATTATCATGTAAAAAATTAATTTCCTAATTGACTTATTCTCGATTAGGAATATTATCACGAAGGTTTTAAGGTATTTTATTAACAATAACTGAATGAGAATTTATATCTTAATTTAAGAAAAAAATGGTCTAAAAAATTCCCCCGCTTCAAAGTATGAATTTCCCGTTCTGTGCGTTCATGTGTTACATTACCAAATTCTAAAAATAATAGTGCAACTGTAATATTAGAAGACTCTATAGCAACCTCCAATGGAATTTTACCAACACCATTTTTTTGCGCCAACATTTTATCTATATTGTTAAACTTATTTTTCAAGTAATTTAGTAATAAAATGCTAAAATCACTAATATTTTCACTTTTAATTTGATTCGCTAGTTTATGTAAAATATTTTCATCAGTGAGTACAAATTTTGGGCTCGCTCCGCTATCAAATAATAATTTGACAAATTTAAAATCAAGATCTCCACTTTCGATTGATAATCTCAATAGTCTATCTAATAAAGAAGCTCCTAATGCATCAACCATTAATCTTAATTTATCAACATCAGCGCCGTTTTCTATAATTTTTTTTGCTATAATATAATGTCCGTCTCTTACAGCCATCCGGAGTGAAGTCATTTCAAGCTTATCTTCTGCTATATCAATATTCTTATCTTTTCTTTCTTTAAGAACTTCTTCTAATAAATCAGTTGGATTAGGCCTTAATTCCGCGTGACTTGACAATGAAAAACACTGAAAGGAAATTGGCATAAATACGAAATTATGATTTAACTTTTTAAAAAGATTATTAATAATAAATTTATTTAGATCCTTAATATTGTCAACAGCAACGAGCATTTCATCCTCATTTGGATCATAAACAATAAATTTATCAGATTTCTTTTTAATTAAAATTAAATGATCATGGCTTGCAAAAGTAACTAATTCATTGTTACTAATCATTACTTGGCCTAGCACTTTTTCTAATTCACTCTCTGTCATATTTAAACTGAATTCATATTTCTTATGTATGCCAACATCATTTTTAAATTCCACAGGCATAATTACTTTTGCAATTTGATCTAAATTCGCAGAAGTAATATCCATGCCAGAATTATTTTCTGCATCCTGGGAGAAGAGGAGTGTGTTTATAAAAACATAAAGTTCTTGTGCTCGTTTAAAAAGAGATTCTTCTTTGGAGCTCAGGTTTTTAAATCGACTCTCCTCATCTTTATATTCAGCATCTTCTGGTCTAACAATTCTAACGTCGTCAAACAATGATTCATCAATGATTTCAATGGGACGTTTCTGACGTAAATTTAAATATGTGGAATACAATCTTGCGGCATTAATAATTGTAGAATAGTCAGTATTTGCCAACCATTTCATGCGATCGATAAAATCATTTTCTTTATCACTCAGCATCGCAAGAGCAAGCATATTAGAAAAACCTCCGCATAGGCCTTTTGTACCACGTGGCAGTTTTTCCTTAGACTTTAATTCTTTGAGAAAATAATTTATTTTATCTATTAATATATCCTGTTTAAAAGAATTATCAGAGTTTCGAGTATTTGCCATGTGACCGCCTTTCAACATGTGATAATTAACGTAAACGGCTTCGATTGTTTATTTTGGTGTTTTTATATTTCTATGTATTAATTATAGTCTGTTTTTAACAAGTTAATTTTTAAGAAAAAATAAGGTTTTTTTACCCGTATTTTTAATCTAGTAGTTAAATCAATAAGATGGAGAATTTTATTTTTAGTAATTTTAATTAGATAGCCATATAAAAAAATCAGGTTGATCGGGATGTTAAAATGATCTTTTAAGTCCGTATTTTATACCGTATCTCTGAATGAAGAGGTGGTGATGAAATTTATAGTATGCTACGATAGCTTATCTTTTGGCCATTTGAAATTGATATCAGTAATCATGATTATTATGACAGGGATGTTTAAATGAAACGAATCGTGATTTTATCTTTGTTTATATCTTTAATGAATGTTGCTTATGCTAAAAATAACTTTTATAGCCAAATTTCACCGATCCCAAGTGATATTCAAAAACTGATGACAGGGAAATCTTGGCACAAGGGATGTCCTATTGGTTTTGACCGATTGGTTTATTTGAAATTATCTTATTGGGGATTCGATGATAAACCGCATGTAGGTGAATTGATTGTTTATAAAGATATTGCGACAGATACGGTTGCAACATTCAAAGAGCTTTATGAAATAAAATTTCCAATTGAAAGCATGCAATTGCCAGAACGATTCTCGGGAACATCTTACGCAAGCGATAATAATACTTCAGCTTTTTATTGCCGTAGCGACGATCAATCTCCCAACTTTCTGATCATAGCTATGGCATAGCGATCGATATAAACAGCGTTTATAATCCAGCTGTTATTAGCGCTAATAAAATTTGGCCTGAGGAAGGTAAAAAATATATGGATCGCAGTTTGCAACATAAAGGCATGTTTCACTTGGGCGATCCAGCAGTTAATATTTTGACGCGACATGGTTGGTATTGGGGAGCATATTTTCCTGATGGTGTAGATTACCAACATTTTCAGAAAATAATGTTAAATCATTATTTGATTACAGGGCTTCAATATTTACCTCCTGACAAGCAATTGGTGACGGTGTATTTACGACATTAACTCATTACCCAAAATTTGGCTAAAACAAATTTTGTTGTATTGATCCGATGAGTTAGACGGGAGTCTTCTCTAAAAATATAAGTAATCATTTATAGTGGTAAAATTGCATATTTTGAAGTAGGTTATTCTAGTCTACGGTAAAATGATTAATACATAAGCTTTTAGTGTTCTGATATTAACGCTGTAATCATGGATGATTTACATATGCATACTAAGGCTGAACCTTCTATTTTCACCTTACTTTTGATGATTTCTTTTCCTGTAGTAAATGCCGTATTAATCACTCCTGCATTGCCTGCAATCGCAAGTTTTTTTAATGTTTCCAATCAAACTGCACAACATGTTGTGACTTGGTATTTAGTAGGTTATGCACTAGGACAGCTTATTTATGGGCCGCTGGCCAATCGTTTTGGCCGAAAGCCCGCACTTTATATGGGAGTAGGTCTGCAAATTGCTAGCAGCCTTTTTTGTGTGTTAGCTGGTGTAGTGAATGAATTTCCATTGTTAATTACAGGTCGTTTTACTTTAGCATTAGGTGCAGGAGTAGGACTTAAAATGGCATTCACTTTAGTAAATGAATGTTATGAGCCCAAAATTGTCAGTCAAAAAGTTTCCTATTTAATGTTGGCTTTTGCCATTACGCCAGGACTTGCAATGGCATTAGGAGGCTATTTAACAGATCAATACGGCTGGATGAGTTGTTTTTATGCGGGTGCGGTTTATGGAATTTTGTTACTTTTACTTTTGGTCAAATTGCCTGAGACAAAAAAAGTTTTAGATTATGATGCGCTCAAGATTAAACATTTATTACGCTCTTATAGCGAACAATTTAAAAATGTACAATTATTCTCAGGTGGATTGCTCATGGGGCTCACGACCTGTTTTGTTTATATCTTTGCAACGATAGCACCTTTTGTCGCAATTAATTTATTAGGCATGAGTAGTCAGGAGTATGGTGTTGCAAATATTATACCATCTGTAGGTTATGTAGTATTTGCAATCGCTACCGCAAAATTAGCAACTAAATATCATCTAGAAAGTATTATTTTAGCTGGCATATTAATCGTCGCAGTAGGAATCGCGTTGATGTTTTTAGCGATGCTTGTACACTTACCTGCATTAGTTTCACTGTTCATTCCCATTACTATCATATATTTTGGCGAAGTGCTTATTTATCCTAATACATCAGCTCTTGCGATGAGTACTGCGGTGGACAAGGCGCATGCTTCAGCTGTAATGAATTTTTTGACCATAGGGTTGCCCACCATAGCTGTATTAAGTATGGGTTTATTTTCAATTAGCACTTTGCTATTACCCATTATTTTTTCTGGTTTGTGTATTGCAATTATTGTAGTTTATAAATGGGTTACTGCTGTTAGGTAAAAATGGTTATTCTAAAGAAATCAACACTTGTTGTTGAAGCAGAGATTCTGGAATGATATTTAAATAATTAT
>Ga0207089_1077_pt1 | contig 19155 bp, 19 predicted proteins | sample Alteio_BWMinHeat_49_FD_153571 | JGI IMG/M metagenome (GOLD analysis project Ga0207089, IMG submission 153571) | Enriched cells from forest soil in Barre Woods Harvard Forest LTER site, Petersham, Massachusetts, United States -... | ecosystem: Environmental > Terrestrial > Soil > Temperate forest >...
GAAAGTGTCTTGCTTTCATTGGTACCGTGTTCGCCATATTAATGACGAGCGAGGGGGCTTTTGCAAATCCTGTTTTAGATAATGTGGCTGCTGGGAATGTACAAGTTACTCAAACACCCGGAGTTACCCAAGTCAATCAGCAAAGTGATAAAGCGATTATCAATTGGCAAAGTTTCAATATTAATGCAAATGAACAAACGCATTTTTCAACAGCCTGCTCAAGGTATTGCTTTAAACAGAATATCTCCTTTGCAAGGTCCTTCACAAATTTTTGGCGTCTTAACAGCGACAGGAAGAATTATTTTGATTAACCAAGCAGGTATCTATTTTGGTCCCACGGCGCATGTTGATGTGGGTGGCTTGATTGCTTCAACTTCTGATATCGCAAATGCCGATTTTCTAAAAGGTAATTATTATTTTGGTCAACCCTCTCCTTATCGTGGTTCCATCATTAATGAAGGTTCAATTCAAGCTTCCCAATATGGATTAGTCGCCTTGATGGGAACTGCTGTTGTGAATAGAGGTCGAATTGAAGCGCATATGGGAAGCATTCAGTTAGCTTCAGGGAATACTTTTACAATAGATTTGAATGGAGATGGGTTAATCCATTTTGGTGTAGGCGAACAAGCGACTCAACGAGGTTTAGATCAAAATGGCAATGAATTAAAAAATGGGGTGAGTAATGAAGGCAAGTTAATCGCTAATGGTGGTAGTGTTTATTTAACAGGCCGCGCTGCGCAAGGTGTGTTAGATAACGTTGTGAATATTAGTGGCGTAGTGCAAGCACACTCTGTTTATGGAAAAAATGGCACGATTGTTTTAGATGCGGGAACGGGAAATGCGCATGTATCAGGAAGATTAATTGCTTCGGGTGGTAAATACTCTACAGGCGGTACAGTAAAAGTCTTAGCAAAATCGATCAATGTTGATTCGTCCGCCAAAATTAATGTGAGTGGTGGAGTGGGCGGAGGCACGATTTTAATTGGTGGTAATCAATCGGGTGCAGGTCCCGAAATGAATGCATCACGCACGTATGTGAGTTCAGGGGCGATTTTGAATGCAGATGCGCGTCTTAATGGCGATGGTGGAAAAATTATTATTTGGTCAGACGGAGCAACGAATTTTTATGGAACCGCTTCTGCACAAGGCGGAGTATTCGGGGGTAATGGTGGTTTTGTTGAAACCTCAGGTCATTATCTTGATGTCAATGGCAGTAAAGTGAATACGTCGGCACCCTATGGTAACAGGGGAACTTGGCTGCTTGACCCGACTGATATTTATATTGCGTCTAGTTTAGCTAATGCCACTGCAGCGGGAATGAGTGGCAGTGATACCAGCGCAAATTCAAGCGGTCCTCTTACTTATCAAGCGGGTGCCGTGAATGCTTCATTATTATTAACAGCAACGTTAGATGCCGCATTAGCGAATAATAATATATTAGTTACCACCACAAGTGGAGGTGGTGGAACGGGCAATATTACTGTCGTTGATCCTATTCTGTGGGCAAGTACAGAAGGATTAACGTTAAATGCAACTAATAAGATATTCATTAACAATTCTATTAGCGGTGTTAATGGTAGTTTGACATTAATCGCCAAGAGTGCGGCTCTTGATTCATCGAGTATTACCACGAATTCTTCGGGCACGATTAGTGTAAAAAACTTTACTTTACAAACGGGTGGTTGGAATCAAGTAACGAGTAGTTTACCGAGTTTTAACGTAAGCAGTAATTTCCAAATTGGTAGCGGTGCACCGAGTGCGACAGTACAGTTTATCCGTGCTACGAGTGGTAACGGGGCAGGATCACCTTATATCGTCACGGATATTTACGGATTACAAGGTATAGCGTCTAACTCTACAACGCTAAGTGAAAATTTCACTTTAGGGAATAACATTAATGCGATCAGTACAGCCAACTGGACCAATGGCTTTGTGCCAATTGGTATAACAGGCACGCCTTATACCGGCACATTTAATGGCGCAGGTTATCAAGTGTCTAGCTTATTGGTGAATGCAGTAGGGGCAGCCGGTTTATTCGGTGCCACCTCAGCTGCAGCCAATATTTCACTCGTCGGCGTAACAGGATCAATCACAGGTACAACGAATGTTGGTGGTTTAGTAGGTACAAATGCCGGGACTATTGCTAATGCTTATAGTTTTGCGTCCGTTAGTGGCGGTACCACACAAGGTGGTTTAGTGGGTAATAATAGTGGAACCATCAGTACGTCTTATTCTATTGGAAGCGTGGCGAGTGGCGGTGGTTTAGTCGGTGCTAATACAAACACCATTACGAATAGTTATTGGAATAGTGATACAACCAGTTCGACGAATGGATTGGGTACGAGTTTAACCACTACACAATTACATTTTTCCCTTTAGTGCCATTGCCGCTTTCAGGATTTGAAACTGGTTGTGATGTAGAAGGTGATATTATTTTCAGCATAGAGCTAATCTCAACTGGCTTTGCATTTAATATTCGGGTTTGCGTTGCCGTAATAATTGCTGCAACGTTAGATGTCCCTTGTGTCAAGATAACAGGGTTACCTTGCACTGGTTTGATGGTAATTTTTCCGCGATCAATACCGACTGTCAATTTCTTGCTAGTCGCATTATAAAGAACATCATATATCGTGCCTTGCACGCCGATAGTGCCCATGGGAGTTTTTACTTCATAACCATCAGGATGGTTTTTGGAAATAACACCTGTCACCGTACGAAAACCACCTTTTACAACATCGACCACAAATGCATCTTCACTGGGTGGTGTGGTTCCACCATGTTTGTATTCTACTAATCGAATGGTTGTGTTTGGACGTAGTGACAAAAGCGTACCATCAGTAAATGTAATTTGCCCACTGCCAGATTTATCAGTGACAACGGAGTCACTTTGATAAATAGGAGAACTTCGTTGCAGAGTACGAGGCGGATTTTGTTCTGTTAATGCTTGTACAACACCCTTAACCCAGACAACTTGCCCAATGGATGAGGGACTTTCGGCAAACGCAAGCGAAGATAGCAAACATAAAAGTGACGAAGCCAAAGTCAAAAAATGGCATTTCCAATACGTGGCATTATTAAACATAGCTTCATCCTTTAGCATGTAATGAATTAAAAAATATCATAGTGAATAAGACAAGTCACTGAAAACATTATATGATAATCATAAATCCTTCATACTCGCTAACGACGTTACTTGCTTTCAAGGATTGGCTGTGCATAAACGTATACCCATATTGTTAGGATTTATTTTTCTTGCCATTGCGATATGGTTGCAACTTACTGCTATTGCGCCAATCAGTCATTTTATTAATCGTATCGAACAGCTTGCGTACGATTTACAACTCCGCACAAATCAACTCACCACTAAGGCCATTATACAAAGTCCTATTGTAATAGTTGACATCAATGAAAAGAGTTTAAGCAAAGAAGGACGATGGCCATGGCCACGAGAACAACTAGCAAATTTAGTAAAAAATATCAAAGAAGCAGGAGCCGCAGTTATTGCATTTGACATTGTTTTTCCCTTAAAAGAAGAAAATCCAGTGGATCAACTATTATCGCTTTCTGCAAAGGAGAAAAAAGTTGTTACACCCGAAACAATGTCTTTCTTCAACAATATACGACCTTATACCAATAATGATGCTTTATTTGCTCAGCAGTTACACCAGATTGACAGCATATTAGCGATCAGCTTCATTGCGGAGCCAGATATTATTGGAGCGGCACCAAAGCCATTGCTGGTACTAACCACCCCACAAGAAGAATCGCTTGGATTTATTAGTGTGCAGGGAATATTAAGCAATATTCCTGAATTAGCGACCGCTGCCAAAAGTGTTGGGTTTATTAACTCACTTCCCGATGAAGATGGAATTATACGTCGATTACCATTATTGATTCGTTATCAAAACAATCTTTATCCATCACTCGCATTAGAAGCGGTTAGAATATTTTTATTTGCTAAGGTAAAACTCGTCACGGCTTCCTATCATAATGAATCAAAACTTGAAGGAATCATGATCGGCGACTATAAAATTCCAACTGATGAATACGGACAAGTTGTTATTCCATTTCGGGGCATGGGATTTACTTTTCCCTATATTTCTGCAGAAGATATTTTAAATAAAAAATTTCCGCCTGATATGTTGCAAGGAAAAATTGTGTTTGTAGGAACATCCGCGACAGGTTTAGGCGACTTAAAAACAACAGCGATTCAAAACGCATTCCCCGGCATCGAAATTCATGCCACCATCGCAGATGGGATTCTCACCCATCATTTTTCCTATAAACCTGCCTGGGCATTAGGTGCAGAAATTTCCATTACATTTTTGTTAGGAGCTTTCTTCGCGCTAGTTTTTCCTTATGTTGGACCGCGTTTGCTAAGTTTACTTATGTTAATTATTCCGATATTACTCTTTTTCTGTAATCATTGGATTTGGAACAAATCAGGACTCATCATTACCATTTTTATACCGATCTTTCTTTGTATCATAGTTGCTATCATGAATATCATTTATGGTTATATTTTTGAATCAAGGCGTCGCGAACATCTTAAAAATATTTTTGCTCAATATGTACCAACTACACACATTGATGAAATGTTAAAAAAACCCGGACGTGCCTATGGGTTACATGGAGAAACCCGCACCATGACAGTATTGTTTTCTGATATCAGAGGCTTCACCACTATCACGGAAACAATGTCAGCAGCAACGGTAAAAGATTTTCTGTATGAGATATTCACACCCATGACAGAAATTATTTTTAAACATAAGGGAACCATTGATAAATATGTTGGTGATTTAATCATGGCATTTTGGGGAGCTCCACTTAAAGATAAAAATCATGCTCAACATGCAATGTATGCGGCGCTTGAGATGCAACAGGCGCTGCAAAAAATACAGACTATCTTTGTAAAAAAAGACTGGCCTCCTGTGCAACTTGGGATTGGAATAAATTCTGGATTGATGAATATAGGTGACATGGGATCTAAATTTCGGCTTAATTATACGGTATTAGGAGATGAAGTGAATATCGCTTCACGTGTTGAATCACTTACCAAAAATTATGATGTGCAGATTATCGTCACAGAACACACTCAGCACGATCAGAAAAATTTTGTTTTCCAAAAATTAGATCGCGTCAGAGTGAGGGGGAAAAAAGTCAGCATTGAAATTTACGAACTTATCTGTAAACGTACAGACGCGTCGCAAAAATTATTAGAGGATATTCATCGTTTTGAAACTGCATTAGATCATTATTTTCAGCAACGCTGGGATGAAGCTTGCGATATCTTGCTATCATTACAACAACAATATCCAGAAAAGAAGTTGTATGAATTATATTTGAAGCGAATTGCAGAACTCAAAAAGCAGACATTGCATAATTGGGATGGGGTGTATATTAGTGCGGTGCCTAACTGATATTGTTACAAAAACGCAGATAAAAAAAGGTCGACAAATTTGTCGACCTAAAATATCTCAATACAATCCTTGCATAATAACCCAGTCCTTGGACACGCAAAACGAGGAGTGGTTACAGAAATCCTTTCAGTCACCGTAGCCAAATCATTTGGCTGAGAGGGATTCTACCTGAAACCGTTGACCCGGCTAGGCACATTTTCGCCACTTTGCTAAATTAAGGCCACATCGAAGCCTTGTAAATAAATGAATTATTAAATTATTCATTAAGTTACATAAAATTTTAGATTAATTTAGCGCGTGATATTTGTTTAATATCCTACACAATTTGTAGGATATATCTCACAAAGTGATGGCGGTTAATCTGTTTTTAGAGATCTTATCGTTATCGAAAACATAATGAAGTTATTGTTGAGCTCATCAGGAAAATGACAGAGAATTCGCAATTACTGGGTGCACAAAACTAAGGTAATTACATGAAATCTGGTCTTGATCAAGCTAATAAACCCAACGAATCTAAACCTGTAACGTATACCGATAGGGACATTGATTTTCTACACTTGGTTAAATTAACTAAAGATAGAGTTGCAGCACTGGGAAAAACTCAGCATAAAACTAAAACTAGCCGAATTTACATTCTGAATTCTAAAACACTTAAATTAATTCACATTATTGAACCTCAAGAAAAAGTTGTATCAATTATTGGTTTATCCAGACATTTTCTTTTAACGTTCGGGTTTACGTCTATTGCTCTTTGGAATATTGCTGCAAAACCAACTCAACCCGTGAAACAAATGTTCTATGCAACCAATAGTGACACCGAATCCTTGCACCCACATGTAAGTGATTTAATGCATTCTAGTCATAATGCAGGGCTTGCAGGTTATATAGGGGCATCTTTTCATTTACTGCCTTCTGGGCATATTGCAGGGCTTTATGGTTTGGGTGACTGTTCGTCGCGCTATATCTACATTTTTAATCCCGAAAATTTTTCCCTGCGTGCACTCGAGCAGAGGAAGGCTCTTAGTAGTATGTGCACCAATCTTTCGCTGAATGGCAATCAGTTGGTTGTTTATGACGGCGAGGACGTTGGCACTCTACGTGAAAATTACATATATCCTTGGTCTGTTAGAAAAGAAGTTGATCTCAAAACTGTTGTAAAAAGTAAACAAGTGAAAAAAATCGATAAGAACGCTCCTATTGCATCGCGGACACAGATTATTTCTCTAGATCCTTTTTATGAAAAATCCGTGATGGTGTTACCATATACTAACACTGTTCTAAATAATGAAGGCGCTTCAGCCTGGATGTTTAATATCGTTGATGGGCGCTACGATCTCAGTGGGCAAGTTAATCTTATCCCAAAATGGTTGTCTCTGTATGATCCAGACAACAACCCAACGGGAGTTATGGAAATGTACTGCGTACAACCCATACTAGACCCTGCGTTCATTTTGGTTTGAATATGGGGGTGGATCCGCAGATAGGGAATTGTTGTGTGACTACGAATTCTGTGACTACGTTAGTCACGCTCTATCTGTCAAATTTGTTTTGTGAACACGAGGTACTTCCTAAAAAAATTAGTAGCTTGATACGACTCTCTGATGAACATCTTTTACTTGGTTTTGAACGAGGTGCCGGAGCGTCTCTTTCTCTTCATCCTATAATAACAAGGGAAAGACTTAAACAAGCTATCACAGCTCCCACGGTTACGAATCTACCCAGTGATGTTGCGAATATTGTAGTCAGTTATATTCGAGGCGACCAAGTTAGGCCTTTAACTGCGTCACCTACAGCTCTTTTACCTGCCATTGCACGGCCGTTAGATTCTTCGCTTTCAACTGCAAGGACTGCAGCTGCTCGATCTTCCGCATCCTCGGCTTCGTCTGGCTTGTTTGTAGCTCGCCAACCTTCAGCCTTGGAACAAACAAAATTGGCTGTTTTCGAAAGTGTCGTTAAGCCTTACATAACAAACCATCCTTTAGCAACTGTTAGAGCCAACGAAGTTGCTCACTTTGTATCTGAATTGAACTCAGCAAAGTCATTAATTGATATAGAAAATGCGCTTATTAATGCAGTAAAAAAAATTCGCACTCCTGTTCATCATTCAGACGGTAGCATCAGTTATAAATACGGAGCAACTTTATGGGGTTGGCACTGGGGTAGTTATAAAAATTCGGATTTGTGCACACTTATTCAAGCCGCTCTAAGCAAGATTAATCCAGATAGGAATTTGGATGAAGAAAGTAAACCTGAACCCAGCAATAGCAATGCATCGAGCCTGCCTACTGCTCCAGGTAGACCTGGATCCAGTCGTTAATAGAATATGGAACGCATATCTTTCGATATATTTGTTGAATTTAACACAGAGATAAAGGAAAATTCGCGGTAATAAAAAAAGGGGCAGCTTATTCAGCTGCCCTAATATGCTCAACTCAGGTATAGCAATCCTTGCTAAAAGTTCCATCCCTGGCATACAAAACGAGGAGTGGTTGCAAGAATCCTTTCAGTAACCGTTGTCATCCGTGACAGACTTCATTCTAACAAATCATTGTAAAAAGTAAGTTAGGCAAAAATGGAAAATTATGATCTGTTATTCTAGGGAATAAAAATTAATCATTTATATTCAATATCTTAACAATTATTAATTGATAAAAAACGTTCTTTACCGCGTAAAAGTTAAGTTATTTTTTACGCCAGATAGAGCTAATTTCTCACAAGAAAGCGGGGGTTTACGGCAAAACATCTCGTCCGAAACTGTGCTGCATGTTAGTATTGGGGATTTACGCCACGATGGGAAAAAGTGTGCCCTATGTCTTTACTTGATAATTATATTCAACTTATTCAAGCAGCTTTTAGTGAGGGTGAGCAAAATCCCGCACGCATTATTGGTAAACTGTGCCAGCATCTTTGGGAAAAAGGCCAGAAAAGCCATCTTAATTACTATCCTCATTCATTCTTTGTTTTTAGACTGTTGAATAAAATTGAAAATGAACAGCTTGATATACAAGGCGTTTTAACTGAATTTAATCAGTATCAACAAGCGAGCGGAGCTTTTGGGATTCGAAGGAGTCATGATTTAGCGGCGATTCTAGCGGCTTTTCTTGTTTTTTATCCGCATCATGAAGATGTTTTAGCTCCTGGCTTGTTAAGTCATCTTCCGCCACGGCCTGCTTCGTTATTATTTAGATATATTAGTATTCCTGATACTACAAGAATGTTAGGATTTACGGAAAGCAATCTGTTAGAAAAACTTATTCCTCACTTATCTCCGGCACAATTAATTGTCGCCAAAAAAAATGTTATTCAGAATATTACCCAGACGACGCTCACCTTACCTGATGATATGAAAGAAGCATCCGAATTCTTAGACCGGACAATTAAGCAGCTTGATCAACCCAACAAAAAAGTCGGTTTATTAATTAAAACTATTCAAGATACATTACAGGAAGAAAATGAAAGAAAAAGAGATTTCGCCGTGTTAAAGCAGAGAGAGTTTTGCGCGACTCTTATGCAGCCAGAATATTTTGCACATCCGACGCAGCACAAAGAAATATACGACGTTCTTCATACATTCTATAGGAAGACACATGATATAGTTTTCATAAAAACAATGGGCAAGTTTACCTCTTGTAATTACGATACCTTGAAAAAATTATGTGGCGAATTTAAACATCATCCTGGAGTTAAAAGAGGTGATTTATATTTAAAAAATTCAGACTTAGCATACAAAACCGAAAAATCAATTACTTTATTATTACTACTGAGTGATGCTATTTCATTAGCAAAAACTTCTCCTCATGCGCATATTCAAGCTGCTGCCGAAGAAATTGAAGCTAAAGCCATCTCGATCGATGCACAAGCAACCCGCCATTCAATCAAGGCACAACTCTATTTCTTAACTAAGAGAACTGATTCTCCTGATGGTAGACATGACACTGAACGCGTCAGTTGTTTTATAATAAGCCAGCTTGGTCCTTACATGGCAAAAGATAAGCTTGAAGCAGTGCTCAGTGTTTTTGCAATGCGGCTTGACGACGAAGATACACATATTAGTTTTGTTTTAGATATTTGCCATGCCCTCAGCTTACTGGTCCCATTTATTCCTAAATCATTAATGTCGACGACACTCATTAACAGCATCATAAAACACATAGAAGAAAGGGATGATGAAGTGCGCAATGCATTTAAACAAATTGTGTTAGCTCAAGATCTGGATCAGCAAGTTTTTTATACGTATGGTGTAGTTGGAAAAAAAGTGCTGAATCCAGAAGGTGACGATCAGGAAAATGCCAGCTTACAAATTCTTTTCTTTGACCTTGTTTCTGTGATTGAGAGTCGAAAGCTTAAACCTGAGATAGCAAAAAAATCAGCTGAAGAAAAACCAGCGTCAAAAGAAATTGATAAGCAACCATCAACACGTATGGTTATGTAAAACCCCAGCTCGGAATTTTTGTGAGACCGTTCGCGCTGAGGAGCACACGCAGTGTGCGTCTCGAAGCGTTTATTGTCTCTATGAAGAATAATGAATTTGCAGCAGCCCTTCGAGACAGCGCTACGCGCTTCCTCAGGGCGAACGGTCTCACAAAAACTCCGAACTCAGGTTATAAAAAGAAAAAAACTAAAGTCTAGCCGATACAAAAAAATCTCTTGTCCTTTTGTTTTCAGACCTTATGGTGCATGGATGCACCATCAAGATCGCAGGATGCAGCTTCGTCTGAAAACAAAAGGACAAGAGATTTTTCGGCCTAGACAGATTCTCTAAAAGCCCCGAACCTGGCGCCTAAAGGTCACTGGGTCCCGCGCTAAAAGCCGCGCGGGATGACACAATTAATAGTTACAGTTTTATTTGCCTGCATTTGGCAATGTCACATTCAATTCTAAAATCGAGCACCCATCTTGACGATCAAGTTCGATTTTAACGTCATCTCGGTTAATCGAAACATATTTTGAAATGACATCGAGTAAATCTTTTTGCATTAAGCTTAAATAATCAGGCTTGTCGCGCTCCACTCGTTCGTGCGCAATGATAATTTGCAAACGTTCTTTGGCAACCTTGGCGGTTTTTTGCGGACGTTGAAAGTAGTGCAGGATTTTTGAGAGTTGATCTTGAATGCTCATATGGTCTCCTTCTCTTTGAAACGAAGCAACCTTTTTAGCCAACTGGATTTTTCTTCAATGAAGCGATGGGGTAATTCTTCACCTAAGAAACGCGCCACGGTATCTGCATAAGCCTGCCCAGCATCACTTTCAGTATCTAAGATCACTGGTTCACCGGAGTTAGAGGCACGCAATACAGCTTGAGATTCAGGAATGACACCTAACAATGGAATTGCCAAAATATCGTTTACATCGGCAATACTTAACATATCTCCGCTGGTGACTCGCTTAGCAGAGTAACGGGTCAAGATTAAATGTTCTTTGATCGGTTCACGACCTTCTTCAGCACGTTTTGTTTTGCTGGAAAGTAAACCTAGCATCCGATCAGAATCGCGGACAGAAGACACTTCAGGATTGGTGACAACTAACGCGTGATCGGCGAAATACATTGCCAATTGCGCACCGCGTTCAATACCTGCTGGTGAATCGCAGACAATGTAATCAAATGTTTTACTTAATTCTTCTAATACAGCGGCCACACCTTCAGTGGTCAATGCATCTTTATCACGTGTTTGTGACGCCGGTAAAATAAACAATTCGTTCACATGTTTATCGCGAATTAAGGCTTGATTCAAGCTCGCTTCACCGCGGATAACATTGACGAAATCGTAAACCACTCGACGTTCGCAACCCATAATTAAATCTAAATTTCGCAAGCCAATATCAAAATCAATGACTGCGGTTTTATATCCATGTTTTGCCAAGCCCACTGCAAATGATGCGCTGGTAGTAGTTTTGCCAACGCCGCCTTTCCCTGATGTCACAACGATTATTTTTGTCACTGTATTTCCCTCTCAGTTTTTACGCGATTGTTTCTATTTTAACTTGCTCTTCAGCCAAATAAATTTGAATCATACCACGACTTTCTGGGAGTTGTTGCATGTCTTCTTTTGTCAAATAATAACCAGCGATGGAGACTAATTCTGCTGAAAGCGTACTACAAAAAATTCGCGCCTCTTTGTTACCTTGCACGCCTGCTAAGGCTCTGCCGCGCAGTGGACCATAAACGTGAATGTGACCATCACTTAATAATTCGGCACCTGCACTGACTGAGGCGGTCACAACTAAATCCCCGTCTCTCGCATAAACTTGCATGCCAGAACGAATCGGATTTGCTACCAATTTTGTCGCATGCTTGCGTTCTTCCGCTTTCTTTTTGCTAACAGGTTCATTATGACTCAGCTTTCCAACAGACAATACTGGCAAGCCATTTGAAGCAGCGGCTGAATGTTGTTCATCACTGCCACCACGCACGCCGACTGGCACCATCCCATTTGTTAATAAAATTTGTTTGATTTGCGCAAAATTAATCAAATCAATTTTAGCTAATTTTTCTAAATCGATAATAATCGGCGAACCCTGGAAAAATTTTGGTGCGCGTTTAATGGTATCGATAATTTGTTTTTCTAATGCCTCTAAATCATAGCGAATCAGCTGTAAAATAGTGCATGGGGCAAAACTGGTCTTTAAATGAAAACACGATGGTGTATTCATGGTTAACATACTGGCTGTCATACTTAATCCCGAAAATTTTCGAATTGTAATGGTAAATCAACTTTAGCTTCGCGCAAAAATGCAATTACCGCTTGTAAATCGTCACGTTTTTTACCGGTGACGCGCACTTGGTCACCTTGAATTGAAGCTTGAACTTTTAAATTTGATTCTTTAATGAGTTTAACGATTTTTTTAGCTTTCTCAGCTTCGATTCCTTGGCGAACTTCAGCAATTTGTTTCGCTTCACTTAAATTAACCTCAGGGTCTTTATATTCAAGCGATCTGGCATCCACTTGCCGCTTGGCCAATTTATTTCGCAAAATTTCATCCACTTGTTTTAATTGGAAATCCGTCGGAGCAAATAACGTAATGGTATTTTTAGACAATTCAACGCGCGAATTAGTCCCCTTGAAATCAAACCGCATATTAATTTCGCGATTGGTTTGATCCACGGCATTCGTGACTTCGTGATTATCTATTTTAGATACAACATCGAATGAAGGCATATTGTTGTTCCCTTATGTCATGTCATTTTAGTTTCGATAATCTAACATGCTTACTAGGAGGATTTCGATAGATTTGTTGCCTGTAGTAGATCAATTGCTAAGGAAAAAGGCTCTGAGTCGATGCAGAGCGAGCCATCAAAGGGACAATCTAAGGTAAAAATCAGATAAAAAGTGACTCCGATGACTAAGGAAGTTCCAAACAATAATGTTGACCAAAGAGCGACTGTTTTAGCGACAAATAAGCCATGAAAAGCAAAAAGAACGAATGCGCCAGTGCAAAGCAGTGGCCACAATGCTTTTGCGCTGTTACCGCGTGCGATCAACAATCGTTCGCGTCTGGCATCTAACCAGCGCGTTAATAATCTGAGTGCTTGTTGGAATACAATGCCCTCTTTTTCATTTTCAGGCACCGTACTTTGCACTGAATGAATAATTTCCATCGCTGAGGAATGATTCCGTTCACGAAGATGAAGTAAAGCATTAGTGAAATTTTTTAAGGTTGCCCATTCATGTTCAACTACCAGCCTGGCATAGACGAGTGCTGCCTGCCGAATAGTGTCATTTTTTTTGGTAAATGAGATCTCCAGCATGTGAACTAAATCTAGGAGAGCAAATGCTTCATTTTCAACTGATGCACCCGCTGCGGTGAAATTTTGCCAAACACCCCATAATGTAAATGTAAGTAATATTGCATATATGGTTCCCATGACTTGATAAACGGCTGAAATCAAGTCAGTGTTGGCGACTAATTGATGCTCATCAAAAAATAGGCCGCAGAGAATGGCGCTGACAAAGGCTATGATCATTGTTACTCCAATGACCAAAGCAGCTTGATATTTTCCTTTAAACGATAAGATAAAAGATCGCATAGTTAACCATCCTTGTTACTGTATGCTTATTCTACCTATTGTTATGAGATATTTATATAAACTGTTTAGCGGTTTATCTGCCAGTAAACCCTCTATTTTTTACATTGTGTTTGGGGGGTTGTTGCTGATGACCCTGTTTTGCTTCAGGGTGACTTGAGTGATACTTCTGCTGCATATGTCTTTGATGATTTTTATTTTTGCATGTTCGTCTAGACCACATACCTAATGCGCTTATCGCAGCAATGGATCCTAATAGAAGCAATGTCGCTGCGTTATTGCTTTTAGTAGCTGCTATATGATCGGTATATTGTTTTATACTAGGAAAAGAATTTTCCGCGTTATATTCAGGTATATTACTGATTACAATGTGTTTTTTCTGTTTTTTGAAAGTCTTAAAAGCATCAGATATTTCTTGTCGAGTCTGGGAAGTAAAAATAGGTATATCCTGCTTAGCAGAACAAATAAAACCATCTAAAATATCTGCTAATAAGATGCTCTGGATTTTTTTCTTAGACCTCAAATGAGTATGCTTTACAAGAACTTCACTTTGATCATTTTGATGCATAACTTGATTATGAAGATAGTCATCTTGTTCTACAGTTAAGTCAGAATGATGCATTTGATCATTTTGATCGCTATGATGAAAAATATATATTTGCTTTGTTGCAAGAAAAGCCTCTCGATACCCTACATTGCTCGCATCAACCCAAAAATAATTGACTGATTTTGACGTTATTCGAATAGCAGACAACTGACCACAGTTAGTTGAATTCGCTGCTAATAACATGGTTAAAGCAAACATTACAAAACCTCGTTGCATAGATAACTATAATAGGGCTCACAATTGTACTATTTTTACCCTAAAAAGTACAGCCTTGCATTTAAAACTGCCTTTGCTGGTAATTGTTCTGTAGATTTATTAAATAATTAAGCAAAAAAAAGCCGGCAATCTGCCGGCTTTTCTAATTTCAAATAAACTAAAGGACTAAGCTGCCTCGACAGTTTTTTCTCTGCCAACTAATTCAACGAATGTCATCGGAGCGCAATCGCCTTTGCGGTTGCCGCATTTTAATAGACGTAAATAACCACCTGGACGTGTTTGGAAATGTGGTCCGATTTCGTTGAATAATTTCGTTACCATTTCACGATCACGCAAGCGTGAGAAAGCGATGCGGCGGTTATGAACTGAATCAACCTTAGCTAAAGTGATCATTGGCTCAATAAATCGACGTAACTCTTTCGCTTTCGGCACTGTTGTCTTGATGAATTCATGCTTCAGCAAAGAACACATCATGTTTTTAAACATAGCCTTACGGTGACTGCTTGTACGACTAAAATTTCTACCGCTATTACGATGTCTCATAAAATCATCCTACTCTTTATCTTTTAACGAAGTTGGCGGCCAGCTATCTAAGTGCATACCTAATGATAAGCCGTGTGATGCCAATACGTTTTTAATTTCAGTTAATGATTTCTTGCCTAAGTTAGGTGTTTTCAATAAATCATTTTCCGTACGCAGCACTAAATCACCGATGAAATAAATGCTTTCTGCTTTTAAGCAATTTGCAGAGCGAACAGTTAGTTCAAGATCATCCACTGGGCGTGTATAGATCGGATTTACTGCTTGTTGATCATTCAAGTCTTTTGCCACTGGTGATGATTTTAAATCAACAAATGGTGCTAATTGTTGTTGTAAAATCGTTGCAGAGCGGCGAATTGCTTCTTCAGGATCCAATGTACCATTGGTTTCTAAATCAATGATCAATTTATCCATGTCAGTGCGTTGCTCAACACGTGCGCTTTCAACTGAGTAAGCAACACGACGAATTGGGCTAAAGCTTGCGTCAATGCGTAATACGCCGATAGCTGCTTTGCCTTCTTCTTCCGCTTTTGCTCTCACTGCAGCTGGTTGATAACCGCGGCCTAAAGCAACTCTTAGCGTCATATTTAATGAACCTGGGCCATTGAGATGTGCAATAACCAGTTCTGGATTAACAATTTCAACATCATGTTCAGCTGCGATATCGCCAGCTAACACGGGTCCTTGACCTTTTTTGCTGAGAGTTAGGGTCACTTCTTCACGACCGTGCAATCTGATAGCAACATTCTTAAGATTCAATAGTATTTCTACTACGTCTTCTTGGACACCTGGTATGGTGCCGTATTCGTGTAATACACCATCGATTTTAACTTCTACGATTGCAGCCCCTGGCATTGATGACAGGAGAATTCTACGTAAAGTAGTGCCTAGTGTGTGACCAAAACCTCTTTCTAAAGGTTCCAGTGTGACTCGCGCATGAAATGGCGTTAGTGTTTCTACATCAATTTCTCGCGGAGTTAAAAACTCGTACGGATTATTTTGCATTAAATAACCTCATGAATCCCAATGATTACTTGGAATAAAGCTCAACAATTAATTTCTCATATATATCGCTTGGTAGATCTGATCTTTCCGGCAATTGTTTAAACGTACCAGTCAGCTCATTCGCATCTACTTCTATCCAGCCGCAAGCAGCACGATTTTGCGATAATGCTAATGCGCCTTGGATACGCATTTGCTTTTTAGCGCCTTCTCGTACAGAGATTACATCACCTGGCATGACTGATAATGATGGTATATTGACGCTTTTACCATTCACTAAAATACCGCGGTGATTGACTAATTGCCGTGCTTCAGCTCGTGTAGACCCAAACCCCATTCTGAAAACCACATTGTCTAGTCTGCTTTCTAAAAGTTTCAATAGATTTTCACCTGTTGAACCTTTTAAGCGTGCAGCTTTCTTAAAGTAGTTACTGAATTGTCGTTCCATCACGCCATAGATTCGACGTAATTTTTGTTTTTCTCTTAATTGAGCACCGTATTCAGTTTCACGGCCTCTACGCGCACCGTGCATACCTGGCGCTGTATCAAATTTACATTTTGTGTCTATACCACGTACGCCGCTTAACGTTGATAGATCTGCGCGTTGGCGTCGTGCTAATTTACATCTTGGTCCAGTATATCTAGCCATTTACCTTCTCCTGCATTACACGCGACGTTTTTTAGGATCACGGCAGCCGTTAAACGGAATGCCAGTCGCATCTGTGATCGACAATATTTTTAATCCTGCGGTGTGCAATGATCTGATAGCCGACTCTCTGCCTGGGCCAGGACCTTTAACACGCACATGAACGTTTTTCATACCAAAGTTTTCTACAACAACTTGTGCGACTTTTGCTGCCGCTTCACCCGCTGCATAAGGAGTTGATTTTCGTGAACCGCGATATCCGCAGCTCGCAGCGCTTGACCATGAAATTGTGTTACCTTGTACGTCAGTGATTGTAACAATTGTGTTATTGAATGATGCACGTATAAACGCGATACCATCAACAACTTGTCGCTTAACCTTTTTACGGCCTTTTGTGGCTTTTTTAGGCGCGCTTTCGTCAGGCGTTGCTTTTACCTTTTCCGGTATTTGAGTTTCTTCTGTCGTCGTCATTGCTACCTATTTTCCTAGTTAGTACTGAATATCAGCTATTCAGTTGTTTCTTTACTTACCTTTACGTTTACCTTTACGGGTTCTTGCATTTGTACGTGTTCTTTGTCCGCGTACTGGCAAACCACGTCTGTGACGTAAGCCACGATAAGCACCCAACTCAACTAAACGTTTGATGTTCATTGAGACTTCGCGACGCAAATCGCCTTCGACACGAATTTTTGCAATTTCATTACGTAACAAGTCTAATTCAGCTTCTGAAAGGTCTTTAGCTTTCGTTGCTGGGTTAATATTTGTTACTTTACAAATGTCTTTGGCCCGACTACGTCCAATACCAAATATTGCCGTAAGACCAATTACTATATGTTTTTGTACCGGTATGTTTACACCTGCTATACGGGCCGCCATTCAATCACTCCTACAACTTAACCTTTTATCCTGCCTACAAAAGCGCGTCAGTTTAATACCCTAATCATAAAAAATCAATCATTAAATGATAAAGATAACGATTAGCCTTGCTTTTGTTTATGTCTTTTTTCTTTGCAAATTACGCGAACTACACGATTGCGTCTCACAATCTTGCAATTACGACAAATCTTCTTTACTGATGCGCCCACTTTCATAATTAACTCCAAAATATATATTCAAACGCTTTAGCGTAAGGATCCAACTCCACCACCACGCAAGTTAGCTTTCTTTAGTAATGATTCGTATTGATACGACATCATATGAGCTTGTACTTGAGCAATGAAGTCCATTACGACTACTACGATAATTAACAAAGAGGTACCGCCAAAATAAAATGGCACGTTCCACGTTAAAATCATAATTTCCGGCAATAAACATACCAAAACCACATAGATTGAACCGGATAGTGTTAAACGCGACATAACCGTATCAATGTATTTGGCCGTATGTTCACCTGGCCGTATCCCTGGGATAAATGCACCCGATTTCTTCAAATTATCTGCTGTATCTCGTGGGTTAAAGACTAGTGCTGTGTAAAAAAAGCAAAAGAACACGATAGCAACTGCAAACAATATCATATGGAGTGGTTGTCCTTGTTGTAGAGCAAGTCCAATCGAACCTAACCATTCCATTCCTTTCCCATGCCCGAACCACTGAGCAAGTGTGGCTGGGAACAGTATTATACTTGATGCAAAAATCGGTGGTATAACCCCCGACATGTTAATCTTTAACGGCAAGTGACTGCTTTTCGCCGCATATATGTTATTACCTTGTTGGCGACGAGCATAATTAATTGTTATACGTCGTTGTCCACGTTCTACGAATACTACAAAAGCCACTACACCGATAACCGCCAGCATGATCAAAAGCAGCGATATCACTTGTAATTGTCCTTCGCGAACCTGCTCTAGTGTCTTACCGATTGCTGCTGGTAAGCCCGCCACAATCCCAGAGAAGATAATGATTGAAATACCGTTTCCAATCCCGCGCTCGGTCACTTGCTCGCCTAACCACATTAGAAACATTGTTCCAGTGATCAGCGTCAGTGTGGTCGTGAAATAGAATGCTAGACCTGGGTCTAATGCAATATCATGAGATGCAAGCATTCTCGACACACCAATCGCCTGGAACGTTGATAAAAACAGCGTTCCATAGCGTGTGTACTTGTTTATCTTTCGCTGACCTGACTCACCTTCTTTTCTCAACTCTGAAAGTGACGGCATCATTACAGTTAACAGCTGGATGATAATTGACGCTGAGATGTAAGGCATTATTCCTAGTGCAAACACACTGAAGCGCATTAATGCGCCACCAGAAAACATATTGAATAAACCAATAATGTTATTCTGTTGTGCGTTGAACAACTCTTGCAATCTCAGTGGGTTCAGTCCTGGAACTGGTATATATGAACCAACTCGAAATACCAATATTGCTAGCAAAACGAACCACAGACGATTTTTTAAGTCTGTTAGTCCCTGATGTGCAACCCCTAATCCTGGACGATTATTTCCCATTTACGCCTCAACTTTGCCGCCAACTTCCTCAATTGCTTTCTGCGCACCCACTGTTACTGGTAAACCACGAACTGTAAATTTTCTCGTGAGTTCACCTGAGACAATAAGTTTCACATGTTTGGTGTTCATTTTGATCACGCCTTCAGCTCGTAAGGAATCCATATCAATGACTTCTGCAGTCATTTTATTTAAAGCTGATAAACGTACTTCTTCGCGCACCAATGACTTTCTTGAACGAAAACCTGATTTTG